>Ga0233437_1000077_pt1 | contig 243003 bp, 248 predicted proteins | sample SI_122_August201_FD_182714 | JGI IMG/M metagenome (GOLD analysis project Ga0233437, IMG submission 182714) | Seawater microbial communities from Saanich Inlet, British Columbia, Canada - SI_122_August2016_200_MG | ecosystem: Environmental > Aquatic > Marine > Inlet | place: Canada: British...
CGGCTCAGGCTCAGGGACCGGCTCAGGCTCAGGGACCGGCTCGGGCTCAGGGACCGGCTCAGGCTCAGGGACCGGCTCAGGCTCAGGGACCGGCTCAGACTTCTTCTTCCTCGCCGGCTTCTTGGCCCCGGGTTCCTCAGGCTGTTCGTCGCGCGTCAGGCCCTCCCGCACAGCCTTGCGCCGCACCCGGTCAGCCTGTGGCTCAACCATGCCCGACGAGTGGCTCTTGGTACCAACTCCGAGGGAATTGCAGAGGTCCAGGACCTCCGCGTTGGTCATCCCGAGTTCTCGCGCCAACTCGTAGACGCGGATGTTTTTCGGCACTGTGGTTCTGATGTCCTGTCGAATCGAGGGCTTGCTGGACGGAAGTTCCGGTTCAGACCTGCCCTACCGGTTCAGGGGTACGGCACTCCGGGCCTGTGGGCGGGACCGGCCATTGACGCTATCGGCCAGCGACCCCGATCACCCTTTCGATTGGGCCGTCCACCCCACCATCGTAGGCCACCGGGCCAGCAGGTTGTCGGCCTCAACACGGCCGACCGCCCTCCGCAGAGCCCTGGAGAGGGCATCAGGCCCTACAAGTGCGGCACAATCGGCATCAAGATGCAACCAGGCACCCCTACCGGACCCTCTGGGGTCAGGCACTGGTGCACCGGTGGTGTCGCTCCAGGCGATGCGGGCCAGGTTGGCTGTCGCCGATTTGCGCCTACAACCGATGCAGGTCCGTTCGGGAGTTATGCCTGCGGCTCCGACTCGGTGTCTTCGTCGCCGGCCGGTACCTCAGCCTCATCGGATGCCTGATCATCAGCGGCATCCGAGTCCTCGGGAACGTCATCATCGGCCACTGCCTCGCCAGCAGCGTCCGACCCCTCGTCGGCCTCCGGTTCGCCTTCAACCGGAGCCTCAACTTCGGCCACTGCCTCCTCTGACGGAGACTCCTCGTCGGCAACCGCTGCCTCGGTCCACTGGTCGGCTGAAACTGCCGGGCCGCCCTCGGCGGGCTTCCAGACCTGCTCGCCGGTGGCCTCGTCGAGGATCCACTCGCCCTCGGCCCACTCGATGTCGGCGTATGCAGCCTCCTCGGCCACCTGGGTCTCGCTCTTGATGTCCACCCTCCAGCCGGTCATCCGGGCAGAAAGACGTGCGTTCTGGCCCTCCTTGCCGATGGCAAGCGAAAGCTGGTAGTCGGGCACGATCACCGTTGCAGTTCCGGTTTCCTCATCGATGAGGACCTCTTTGACCTTGGCGGGGGAAAGGGCCTTCATCACGAAGTCGGCGGGGTCCTCCGAGAAGGGGACAATGTCGATCTTCTCACCACGCAACTCGTTCACGACCATACGGACACGTGCGCCCCGTGCTCCGACACAGGCGCCGACCGGGTCGACATTGGAGTCGTTGGAACCGACAGCGATCTTGGTGCGGTGTCCGGGCTCGCGGGCGCAGGCCCTGATCTCGACCACACCGTCGGCGATCTCAGGCACCTCCAGTTCGAAGAGTCGCTTGATGAGACCCGGATGGGTGCGGCTGACAACGATCTGGGGGCCCTTGGCCGTCTTGCGCACCTCGACGATGTAGGCCTTCAGCCGGGTATTGGCCTCAGGCCGCTCGAAGGGAACCTGCTCGGCCTGCGGAAGCAGTGCCTCGACCCGACCAAGGTCGAGGAGGGTGTAGCGGGCATCGGTCTGTTGGATCATTCCCGTGACGATGTCTCCCTCGCGTCCTGCGTACTCCTCGTACTTGAGGTCGCGTTCGGCCTCGCGAATGCGCTGGGTCATGACCTGTCTGGCTGTCTGGGCCGCGATGCGGCCGAAGTCGTCGGGAGTGACGTCGTACTCCTCGCCGACCGGTTCGCCCTCCTCGTCGAGATCCTGGGCAAAGACCCGGATCTCCATGGTGTCGGGATCGATGGTCACCCATGAGAACTCGTGGGCTCCGTGCATCCGCTTGTACGCCGACTCGAGGGCATCCGCCAACGCTGCAAAGAGGGTGTCAAGGGTGATCCCGCGTTCTCCGGCAAGGGCCTGAAGGGCCTCCATCATCTCGGGGTTCATGTGCCGGCCTTTCTCTCAGTGCTCTCAGTACTCTCAGTTCTTGCCGCTGGGGCCACCGTCGAATCGGCTGCCGGGGCAGAGGGCAGGCTGCCGCTGCCGCCATCACGGCGAGTCGACTTGGGCTCCGGAGTCCAGGCAAACACCGTGCGTGCCTGGAGGATCTCGTCGTAGGCAATGGAGCGGAGAGCGCCATCTGCCGAACGAACCGACACCCCCTGGGCATCGGCAGCCTCGAGCGCACCCGACAGGCGGCGGTCGCCATCGACTCCGGGTTGTGTCTTGAGGGCTACCTGGCCGCCAAGTGCCTTGAGGAAGTGCGCAGGGCGCTTCAGGCGGCGCTCGAGTCCGGGGCTGGTCACCTCGAGCGTGTAGGACGGTCCAATCGGGTCCTCGTGGTCGAGGGCACGAGATACCTCGCGGGTGACGCTGGCAATCGACTCCATCCCCACACCCTCGGGATGGTCGATGGTGAGCCGCAGGATTCCACCCTCGAACTCGACGTCGATCAACTCGACGCCGACACGCTCACACAGAGGGGCCGCCATGATGTCCACCCGGTCGGTCACACCCACGGCTCCTCCTCTCCTGTATTCGGTCTTTTCGGTCTGTCACGCATCGACCACCACCGAAAACGAAAGGCGTGGGCAAAGCCCACGCCTCGTCGTCGAACACGAACGATGCACGCGACCGGCAATCATACCTGAGGTAGGGCTGGTGCGCTCAGGGGCATTCGACCCAGGGAGGCCGCCCGATTTCAGCCCGACTGTCGCCGGATTGCCTCGATCACAGCACCCGTATCGTTGGCGTCCTCACCCTGATCGGAGAGCAGGCGCCTCCGGTCCAGTTCCGCCTCCCGGGCGGCCTTCTCGGTGTCGACCCTGGCCAGGGCGGCTTCGACCCCCTCGCCATGGATCAACTCGGCCCACTCCACAAGGGCATCGACCATCTCGTCCTCTGGAACAACTGCCACGTTTTGACCCTTCACGAACAGGTGGCCCCGCTTGTTGCCTGCGGCTATACCCAGGTCGGCATCGCGGGCCTCGCCGGGACCGTTCACAACACAACCCATTACGGCCACCTGGAGTGGGATCTCGCGATCGGCAAAGGCTTCCATCGCCTCCTCGGCAATGGTGATCACGTCGACCTCGGCGCGACCACAGCTGGGACAGGCGATCAGGTCCACGTTTTTTCGTTCGCGCAGGCCGAGGGCCTCAAGAAGTTGGCGACCTGCGCGTGCCTCCTGCACCGGATCGGCCGTCAGCGAGTACCTGATGGTGTCTCCAATGCCCTCGACCAGCAGTGCCCCGATACCGGCAGACGACTTGATGAGGCCCGCAGGTGGGGGCCCAGCCTCTGTGACGCCCAGATGAAGCGGGTACTCGGTCACCTCGGCGAGTTGTCGGTAGGCGTCGACCATCAGCGGCACGCTTGAAGCCTTGACGGAGATCTTGATCTTGTCGAACCCAACCTCGGCGAAGTAGCCGACCTCGGTCAGAGCCGACTCAACCATGGCCTCGGCCGTGACGGTGTCGTCGTACTTCCGGTACAGGTCAGGGTGCAGCGACCCACCGTTCACGCCGATTCTGATGGGAACGCCACGGTCCCCAGCCTCGGAGGCCACAGTTCGGATGTGGTCGGGGTTCTTAATGTTGCCGGGGTTCAGGCGAAGGCAGTGGACACCTGCCTCCAGCGCCGCCAGAGCCATCTTGTAGTTGTGGTGGATGTCGGCGACGATCGGCACAGGTGACCGGGGCACGATTCTGGCGAGGCCCTCGGCAGCCTCGATCTCATTGCAGGTGCAGCGCACGATGTCGGCCCCAGCCATGGCCAGGTCGTAGATCTGTTGAAGGGTGGCCTCGTGGTCGGCGGTCCTGGTGACCGTCATGGACTGCACCGATATCGGTGCACCGCCGCCGACTGGAACGTCGCCGACCATCAACTGGCGTGTCTCGCGTCGGGGAAACGTCGCCTGAACCTCCACGTCACGGAGGCTACCGGTGTGTTCAGCCGAAGTCTGGCAGGTCCACTATGTCCCGGTAGAGGGCAATGATGGCCACCCCGACGAGAAGGGTCACCACCGCCCAGGTGAGCGGAATCAACTTCGCAGCGTCGGCTGTGTAGCGGCGTCCGCCCCGCGAGCGAAGACGTTCGTAGGTGGCGATGGCCACGTGTCCACCGTCCAGAGGAAGCAGTGGCACCAGGTTGAAGACACCCACAAACACGTTCACGAGGACGAGAAACCACAAGAAGTTGGCCAGTCCACTCTCGAGGGCCACTCCCCCGAGGCGCGCAACCCCATAGATCGACAACATCCGGGCATCATCGGGAGTGCCGGAGGCCACGACGATTCCCGTGTCCGGGCCGCCACCATCCACTGCTCCGCCGACAAAGCCTGCCAGTCCACCCGGGGTGAAGAACCGGGCCAGGCCCTCTATCGAGATGGCCACCAGGTCGACGAACTGGCTGACGGCGTCGGTCACTGCCTCAGCCGGACCAACCCGCCTCATCGGGTATTCGGCACCGATACCAAAAAAGCCCTCCATGGTTCCGACCGGTGTGGGACGTTCACCCATGACGACCGAATGTTCGCTACGGACGCCGTTGCGCTCAACGACAATCTCAACTGTGTGAGATGGAACGACTCGGACGACCCGGCCAAACGAGTCGAACCCGGTGGTCTCGACACCGGCGACCGACAGGATCCTGTCACCCGGTAGGACACCGATCTCGTCGGCAGTCGACCCGGCCACAACCTCGCTGACCGTCCATTCCGTTGGGTCGGGGCGGCCGACAGCACCGAAGAGCATCGCCAGAAGCACGACCGCCACGAGGAAATGGGTGGCTGAGCCCGCAACCGCAACCGCCATTCTCCGGGGATAGGACTGGGCCCGGTAGGTACGGTGCTCCAGATCCGGGGGGACCGTCTCGAGGTTGGTCATGCCGGTAATCCGCACGTACGCACCGGCCGGTATGGCCTTGATCCCGTACTCGGTCTCGCCCCGATGAACCGACCAGAGCCTCGGGCCGAACCCGATGAAGAACTCGGTGACCTGCATTCCGGTCCACCGTGCCGCCAGATAGTGGCCGAGTTCATGGAACGCAAGCATGAAGACGAAGGACAGGACGACGACAATCGTCGACACGCTGCCGAGCAGACCCAGGGCAACCAGTGCCCCGGCTAGCAGCAGCAATCGGACCAGCCTGTCGCCCTCCGGAATGAGGGTGCTCATCGAACTCGCTCGACCAGAGCGACGGTGACCTCACGTGACCGTCGATCCGCGTCGAGCACCGATTCGATGCTGTCGGCGACCCCACCGGGCCAGGACTCGAGAGCCTCGGCAAGCACCTCCGCTATCGCCACCCATGCCAGGTTCCCGGACAGGAAGGACCCGACGGCAACCTCGTTGGCTGCGCTCAACCATGCCGGTGCCGTCTCGCCGAGCCTGCCCGCCCTGTATGCGAGGTCAAGGCACGGGAACGCCTCGCGATCGGGCAGCTCGAAGTCGAGCCGGTTCAGGCTCGCCCAGTCGACCTCGCCGAAGGGCAGGTCCAGCCGATCCGGGTAGGCCAGCGCATAGCCCATGCAGAGCCTCATGTCAGGAAGGGAAAGTTGGGCAATCGTGGCACCGTCGGTGAAGGTGACCATCGAGTGGACTATCGACTGCGGGTGGACGACCACATCGATCTGGTCGTATCCGGCGTCGAAGAGCTCATGCGCCTCTATTACCTCCAGCCCCTTGTTCATGAGGGTGGACGAGTCAACCGTGACCTTTGGACCCATCGACCAGGTGGGATGGTTCAGGGCCTCCTCGACGGTCACCGACTCCAGGTCGGATCGGGAACGGCCCCGAAACGGACCACCGGAGGCCGTGAGGACAATCCGATCGACGCGTTCAGGGTTGTCGTTGGCACGCAGGCACTGGTGGATGGCGCAGTGTTCGCTGTCGACCGGCAGCAACTCGGCTCCAGGGGTCTGACGTGCCCGGCGCACAACCGGACCGGCGGCAATGAGCGATTCCTTGTTTGCCAGTCCCAGCCGATTGCCCGCCTCCAGGACCGCCAGGGTTACCGGCAGCCCAGCAAAACCCACGATGCCGTTGATCGCCACGTCTGCGACAACAGCGGCCTCTGCGAGGGAGTCGGCTCCTGACAGGACCTCGATGCCGGCCGGGACCCTGGCGGCCACATCGGCTGCCGCCACCGGATCTGCGACGGCAACCACCCTGGGACGGAAGATCGTTGCCTGCTCGACGAGCAGATCAGCCGACCGGTAGGCCCCGAGGGCCACGACGTCAAAATCGTCGGGTCGGGCGGCAACTATGTCGAGGGTCTGGGTGCCTATGGATCCTGTTGACCCGAGAACGGCGACTGTGGTCGCTGGCATCCAGTTGGGGTGACGTCAGGTGACTGCCGCTGGGCCGGATAACCCGACTCAGGCGGCGAAGAGGTCCAGCAGGCGCGCCGTGTAGTACGTGGCCGGCAGAACGAACAGCAGGGAATCGAACCGATCGAGGAACCCACCATGGCCGGGAAGGACGGTTCCCATGTCCTTGATTCCGAGATCCCTCTTGATCATCGACTCGCAGAGGTCGCCCAACGGCGCAGCGAGGGCAGCGACCACACCGAGTACGAATGCCGAACCCAGATCGCCGGGCGCCTGCCCCATGGGGGTGATCCGCCCTACGACGAGCACCGCAACGGCGAAGGCGACGCCCATGCCACCGATGAGGCCCTCCATGGTCTTGTTCGGGCTGACGGCCGCCAGAGGCGTGCGCCCAACCATCTTTCCGACCAGAAGTCCTCCGGTGTCGTAGCCGACGGTGACCAGGACAGCCGCCAGCAGCATGCCGATACCGTTCGGATCGCTCAGCATCAGGCCTGCGTAGGACCCGAGCAGACCGATGTAGAGAACCCCGAACATCGTTACCGAGACGTTCAGCATCGGAGCGTCACGGTCGACTCCGGTCAGGTACCAGAGCAGCGAGAACAGCACGGTCAACCCGAGCACGAGCGGAATGGCCGCCTCGAAGCGCCAGTAGGCACCAAGGCTCAGAGCGGCGACGGCAACTATCCCGAGCAGCGACGCCGGCTGATACCCGGCTCGGCGTACGGCCAGGAAGAACTCGGCTGCCCCCAGTGTCAGAACCACGGTTACCAGGGCGAGGGTTGCGTCGGTGCCCAACTTGAAGGCAATCAGTGCCAGCGCACCAAGTGCGATACCGGTGATGATCGCCATGGGCATGTCACGGGCGTCGCTGCGGCCACCGCCACCCATACCGCCGCCGCCGTTCGGCCCACGCCGTGCGGGAGCATCGGGCCTTGACGCAGTTGCCACCGCCGGCGCCGCCTGAGGTTGCTGCGGGCTCTCGGGCGGCAACAGTGGCGGGTTGAACTCCATGCCGCCCGCACCCGGACCGGCAGGGTCGTCGTCGAAGAACAGAGCGGCTGCATCAGACTTGTCGATCATTCCCACCGGTTGCTGGGACTCGTGGTCGGCCGGAACCTGATCTGCCCACTTCGGGGAGTCGTCGAGGCCCGACCACGGAGCAGACGCGGCTGTCTCGGCAGCGGCGGGTTGTTCGGTCCAGTGTGGAAGGTCCTGACTGGCCAGCTGCTCGTCGAACACGGATCGACCGGGCTCTACGCTGTCGTCAGCCGTCTCGAGTCCCAGAATACGGATCTCCTCGAAGACCTGACCTGGCTGCCCGACTCCCGGGTTCTGTTGTTCGTCCACGGAACCTCCCATTGAACTTGTCTGGACCACCTGTCGAGGCTCACACCTCGAGCAGTTCGTCCTCCTTGGCTGAGCGAGCCTGCTCGACCTGACCCTCATGGCTGTGGATCAGGTCATCCAACTGGCTCTCGGCCCACTTGATGTCGTCTTCGGAAACGTGCCCCTCGGCCCCATAGTCCTCGAGGTCCTTTCGGGCGCTCCGCCTCAGCCCTCGAAGGTGGTTCTTACCTTCTTCGGCCATGGCGTTGATCATTCGTACCAGATCTCGGCGCCGTTCTTCGGTCAGGTCGGGAAACACCAGACGAATGGTGCGCCCGTCACTGCTCGGGGTGAGACCCAGGTCGGCTGTCATGATCGACTTCTCGATGGCGGGGACGTTGGACGGATCATGTGGGGTGATCAACAGCTGCCGCGCCTCAGGTATCGAGAAGCTGGCCAGCTCCTGCATACGCATATCGACGCCGTAGGCATTGACCGTCAGGCGCTCGAAGAGCCCAGACGAGGCACGGCCGGTTCTGACGGTCGAGAACTCGCGGCGCGTATGGGCTACGGCATCGGCCATCTTCTCGGTGGCCCCCTCAAGGACCATCATGATCATCTCGTCGCTCACAGAACTCCCTCTTTCAGGAGACCAGCGTACCGACGGGCTCCCCGGCGAGGATGGACCGAACGTTTCCGGTCTTCATCAGGTCGAACATCACGATCGGCATGTTGTTGTCCATGCACAGCGTGATCGCCGTGGCGTCCATGGCCTTGAGGCCCTTCTGGATGACATCGAGGTAGCTGACCTCGTCGAGGAGGGTGGCAGAGGGGTCGAGGAGCGGGTCAGCCGTGTAGATCCCGTCGGTTCCTGAATGCGTCCCCTTGAGGACCGCTCCGGCCTCCATCTCGACGGCCCGAAGCGCCGCTGCTGTGTCGGTCGTGAAGAACGGGTTGCCTGTTCCGCCGGCAAAGATGACTACCCGACCCTTCTCGAGGTGCCTGACCGCCCGTCGCCGGATGTACGGCTCGGCGATCTGGGCCATGTGGACTGCGGTCTGGACACGTGTCGGCTGGCCCAACTGCTCAAGCGTGTCCTGGAGGGCGAGTGCGTTGATGGACGTGGCGAGCATGCCCATGTAGTCAGCCTGGGCACGGTCCATTCCGGCGCCGGCACCCGACATTCCACGCCAGATGTTTCCTCCGCCCACCACGATGGCCAGGTCGACGTCGAACTCGGTACAGACAGAGACGATCTCGGCTGCAATCTGGCCAACAATCTCGCCGTCGATTCCGAATCCCTCTGACCCGGCGAAAGCCTCGCCGGAGACCTTCAGGACCACCCGGTCCCAACGGGCGGGGGTCTTGCCACCAGGTGTGTCGGTCCCGGAACCCACGGCTCAGGCTCCCAGGTACGCCTGGGCGAAACCGGTGATCGTGCCGCCGTTCAGTGAGTCGGCAACCTTTACCTTGTCGCCGTGGAGACCCTGTTCCAGGAGGACCATCTCGCGGAACCACCCGGTCAGGCGGCCCTCGACGATCTTCTCCCATGCCTGTTCCGGCTTGCCCTCGGCCTTGGTGATCTCGAGAAGGGCAGCCCTCTCGGTTGCGACGCGATCAGGATCTACCTCGTCGCGGTTGAGCACCGAGGGCTTTGCAAACGCAATGTGCAGGGCCACCTGGTGAAGGGTCTCCTGGTCGACACCCGTGCCTTCGACGATCACGCCGTTTACACCGCGCCCGTCCTGGAGGTGGAGGTAGGTGTCGAGAGCGGCGTCGCCATCTGTCTCGACGAGACGAACCTCGCCCAGCTCAACGTTTTCCTTGACCGCCAGGCGGAGGTCGTCGAGCGCCGGGGCAAGGGCCTCAACTGCTGATTCTCCGTCTGTAAGCACCGCCTGGGCCATCTCGTTGGCCAGGGACAGGAATCGCTCGGACTTGGCCGAGAAGTCTGTCTCACACTTGAGGTGGACAAGCGCCGCCCGACCGTTTCCGGTGGCGATGCTGACCGCTCCCTCGACGTTCTGGCGGTCAGATCGGGTCGCGGCCTTTGCGAGGCCCTTCTCGCGCAGCAACTGGGTGGCTGCATCGAAGTCTCCGTCGACCTCGACCAGCGCCCTCTTTGCGTCCATCATCCCGGCACCCGTTGCATCGCGCAGAGCCTTTACGTCTGCGGCGGAGATATCGGTCATGTCGTGACCTCGCCGTCAGTGGCGTCGTCGGGCTCGACCACCGGCTCATCAGCCGCAGCCTCCTCAACAGGCGCAGGCTCAACCACCGGCTCATCAGCCGCAGCCTCCTCAACAGGCGCAGGCTCAACCACCGGCTCATCAGCCGCAGCCTCCTCAACAGGCGCAGGCTCAACCATGCGTGCCTCGCGCTCGGCGGCGGCGGTCGCCGCCTCGTCACGGGCCTGGGACTGCTCGGCGGCCTTGTCCTCGGCTCGCAGAGATGGTCCGTCGTCGCCGCCCTGGCGGGAGTTGAAGATGAAACGTCCCTCCTCGACCGCATCGGCGACGATGCGACACAGCAGGCTCCCTGACCGGATGGCATCGTCGTTACCCGGAATCAGGTACTGGATCTCATCGGGGTTGCAATCGGTATCGACCACGGCAATCACCGGGATCCCAAGCTTGTTGGCCTCGGTAACGGCAATGTGTTCCTTCACCGTGTCGATGACGAAGATGGCGTCTGGAAGCGACTCCATCTCCTGGATGCCGCCCAGGTTCCTCTGAAGCTTCTCGAGCTCGCGTGATATGAGCAGGGCCTCCTTCTTGGGCATGGCCTCGAACTCGCCGGAGTCGCGCATGCGCTGGTACTCCTGCATCTTGCCGACACGCTTGGAGATGGTCTGGAAGTTGGTGAGCATGCCGCCCAGCCAACGCTGGTTCACGTAGGGCATGCCGCACTTCTGGGCAAAGGACTGGATGGGATCCTGCGCCTGGCGCTTGGTTCCAACGAACAGCACGCGACCGTTGTCGGCCACGAGGTCACGGGTGAACTTGTATGCAGTTTCGATCCGCTCGAGGGTCTGCTGGAGGTCAATGATGTAGATACCCGACCGCTCGCCGTGGATGAACCTCTGCATCCTCGGGTCCCAGCGGCGGGTCTGATGTCCGAAGTGGACACCCGCTTCCAGCAGTTGCTTCATGGTCACGACGGCCATGTCGTGGTCTCCTTCCCATCGGTTCTTCTCGTCCCCGTCCTGCGCCCGGAGGCGACCGTGGGTGGGCGGGGATGAATCTCTCGTGGACGACACACGGTGTGCCTGTCCGGGGGTGGAGTGTACCGGCGGTCAACCGGGCTCCGACCCCCGGAGACCGGCCACCGGGGTCACCAACTCAGCCAGCAAGAAGGCCATCGACCGGCCCGGCGACCGACACCATGTCGTGGGCTCCTGCAATCAGTCGGGGCACCACGGCTGCTCCGACCCTGTGTATGAGCGACCTGCACCCCGGGGGCCTTCCAGCAAGAAAGAGGGAGATCTCGCGGCTGGTTCCCTCCTCGCTGACCAGGCCGTCGTGCTCGAAGAGACCTCCTGACCCGACGATTACCGTCTCGGCGCCTTCAAACACGGTCCGTACCGCAGGAACGAGCGGGTCTCCGATTGAGCCGATGCTCAGCATGGGCACATCGGGGGGAAGGCTGGCCCGGGTTCCCGATGCCAGGTCCGCAACGATCGGTGAACCCACGGGGATTCCCATAAATCCGTCAAGTCCGGCGAGGCCGGGGATGGCGCCGATCCTCTCGAGTGTGCGGGCAGGCGTCAGGCCACGATGCGGGCTGGCAATGGTCACGAGGAGCACCGACGCCGGTACCTCCCAGGCGGTCATCTGCCCGATTGCCGAGACGGCGACCATTCCGCCGATGGAGAACCCGTAGATCTCGATTGTCGCTCCGGGTCGAAGGCGCCTGACATCGTCGAGGAGGGCGGCCAGGTGTATTGAACTGTCGGCGACGGACCTGCGCGTCGCCTCGGGGCTGTTGGCGGTCGCCGGGAGAGGGTCGAACCAGTTCTCGCCGACAGTGTCAGGGTCGGGTATGCGACCACCGTTGTATGAGAACCGGATCACATCGGGAGGTGCGAACCCGAGGGCAGCCATGTCCAGTTCGGTGATCGGCCCGCCGTCAGAGGGTGCGTTCAGGCCAGGTACGAGTACCGCTACCCGCTGGCCCTCCGGGGGCGACGGTCGGATCGAGACGGGCGTGCAGTCGGGTGGGCTGAGCACCGCCGAGGTCAGGGCCACCCCGAGGTCGGCCCATGCCTGGATGGCGACAATGGGTCTGGCAACGGTCCAGATGTAGCGCTCGACCATCATGCGACCAGCCTCGATGCTGACATCCATCCCGTCAGCCACACGATCGCCGACCCAGCCACCGGTTGCGCCGGCAGCCCCGACGAGACGGCTCAGGGTGGACCGCTCCTCGCGTCGGCGGGCCGCTGCGGCGGCGGTGGCAACCGCCTCGTCGTCGTGTGAGGCCAACTGCGCCCGTAACACCGGTTGCCGGCCGATGATGTTCCCCGGGTCCAGATACGAGCCGGTCGGGTCACGCACCCCGAAGTGAACGCGTCGAGCCGCCCGGCCCACCACCGCACCCGCCATCAGGCGGCGCCCCTCGCTCACATCGACGCTGGCCAGAAAGGAGTAGCTGGTGCGGAGGCCGTCGTCGTGGAGGATCGTGACGTGCAGGGTCCCGGCCACCTGACCCGCGAAGATGACCATGCCATCGGCTGCCGCAGTTACGGCCTCTCCGGGAAAGGTGGCGTACTCGAGGCCCCGGTTTCCCGGCAGCCACGGCTCGGCGGGAGGCCGGAAACCGTCTACCACCGGCCCCTCCACGGGATGCCGGTAGACAACGTCCTCCTCGGGTGCCATCGAATCAGACACCGCGTCGGGGGGTTGGGCAGCGGCCGGGGTGGCCGATACGAGGGCACCCCCAATCGTGGCGGCCGCCACAACAACGGCGGTGAGGGCTCTTCTTCTCATTTCATCTCCCAGGTGTGGTTTGTCTCACTCGGGGAAGTTGGCGCCGGTCTCGGGGCAGCATTGTCGGAGGGCGGAGGAGTCGGCCCGGTCATGGCACGCCCCTGCCTGAGCAGCGCTGTAGAAAGCCCCGCTCCTCGCTGATCAGGCCGGCACGCTGCAGCCGACCCACGGCGGAACCCAGTTGGACCGGAGACAGCCGGGTCCTGGTGGCCAGCCCGTCGAGGGTTGTCGGTTCCCACCCGAGCGCATCGAGGACACCGAGGTCGGCAGGGTCGGCGGAAACCGGTGGAGCACCGTGGTTGGTGGCGAGGCTGACCGGTTCCAGACATACCAGGTTGAGGGCGCACAGAATGTCGTCGAGGTTGCATGCGGGGGCGGCGCCATCAGACAGCAGGCGGTTGGTCCCCTCTGAGGCCGGGCTTCGGATTGGGCCGGGCACGACCAGAACGGGCCGGTCCCTCTCGAGGGCTGCGGTGACCGTGTACATGGAACCGCCCTCGAGGTGAGACTCGACAACCACGAGCACATCGGCGAGCGCTGCGATGATGCGGTTTCGGGCTGGGAACCTCCACCTTGCCGGCCCCACCCCGAGCGGTGCCTCGGAGATGATCTGCCCGGCATCGGCGACGCGACGCCACAGGGTGCGGTTCTGGGCCGGGTAGACGATGTCCAGGCCTGTCGCCACCACGGCCACAGGAGGGGTGCCGCCCATGGCTGCGAGAACCCCGGCATGGCCGGCGGTGTCGATGCCGGATGCCAGCCCCGAGACCACCACGACCCCGGCCTCGGCAAGTCCGCGGCCGAACTCGACAGCCACCTCGGTTCCGTAGCGGGTGCACCGGCGGGTGCCCACGATCGCCACGGTGGGGCCGTTCTCATTGACCACCGGTCGGCCTGTCGAGAAGAGCACCTCCGGAGGATCGGGGTCGTCGACCAGCGCCGGCGGGTAGCCGTGTTCGCCGCGGCGGGTCACGGTCACGCCGACGCTTTGCAGTTCGGCGAGTACGGCCTCGGGTGTACAGGTGCGTGCCGCCTCAACCCACGAGGTGGCCACGGACGCAGCCCGTGGGCCTATCACGGCCTGCACCTCGCGAGGCAACCTGCCGCTGCTGGCCACCTTCCAGGAACCGGCCGGACCCAGCAGACCGAGGAGCGCCCGCAGGCGGGCCGGACCCATCGCAGGAAGACCTGCCAGGGCGGCAAGGAATGCATGGTCGGCGACCTCGTCTGGAGTCGAACCACCTGACATTGGGCTATCTGACACTGGGACCTACCGGGCTAAAGGGGTCGATGCGAAAGCTGAGGGCCGTGTCGATGAGATCCGCCCCGAGGCTGCCTTCGTCACCCTGGAGGTCGCTGATGGTCAGGGCCACGGCACGAACCCTGTGTAACCCGCGGGCGCTCAGTCGACCGGCGTGCAGGGCGGCTTCGAGAAGGCTGACGGCCGCCGGTTCGAGCACCGCCTCGGCCTCGAGGTCTGATGGCGAGAGGTCGGAATTGGCCCTCACCCCACGGTCAACAGCCCGCTGCCTTGCCGTTGCTACTCGATCTGCCACGCTCGCCGTGGTCTCTCCCGGGTTTCCGTCGAGCAGCTCTCCGGGATCGGGGCGTCGGACGTCGACCCTCAGGTCGAACCGGTCGAGCAGTGGTCCCGAAACGCGCCTCACATACCTGGCCCTCACCGACTCGGGGCACCGACAGCCTCCGGGGGCGCCAGAGCCGCCGCAGGGGCACGGGTTCATTGCCGCCACCATCAAGACCCTGGCCGGGTACTCGGTACTTCCGGTTACGCGGCTGACCCGGACAGTGCCCTCCTCGAGTGGCTGGCGGAGGGTGTTGAGCACCTTGGGGGCGAACTCGCCGAGTTCGTCGAGGAACAGGACGCCGCCGTGGGCGAGGCTGATCTCGCCGGGCCTCATGGTTCCGCTGCCTCCGCCGACCAGAGCCGCTGCCGAGGCTCCATGGTGCGGGGCCCTCCACGGTGGACGCCGAACCAGGCCACCGGGCGGAAGCTCCTCGCCGACCGCCGAGCGAATCCTGGCTGCCTGGAGGGCGTCGCTGGAATCCAGCCTCGGCAGCAGGCCGGGGAGGCGTCGGGCCAACATGCTCTTGCCCGCTCCGGGTGGACCGATCATGAGGAGGTGGTGGCCACCGGTGGCCGCGACCTCGAGGGCAAAACGGGGTATCGGCTGACCTCGTACGTCGGAGAGGTCCGGGTACTGGATGATCTCGTCGAATTCGGCGAGGTCAGGGCTCGCGGGCCATTCATCGTCGCCACGGAGCGCCCGTACCAGGGACCGCAGGTCGCCGACCGAATAGACCTGGCGTGCCTCGACGAGGGAGGCTTCGAGTCGGTTCTCGGGGGCCACCACAACCCCCTCCACCTCGACGGCATCAACCAGGGGGAGGGCTCCGGCAACGGGCCTGATGGACCCGTCGAGCCCCAGTTCGCCAAGAAACGCCAGGCCGTCGACTGTCTCTGGCTCGAGTTCGCCACAGGCCACGAGCAGGCCGACCGCCATGGCCAGATCCAGGACGGCTCCGGCCTTGGGCACCCCGGTGGGTGCCAGGTTGACGGTTATCCGCTGTGACGGCCACGCGAGGCCGCTCGACACGAGCGCTGCGCGCACCCGGTCACGGGCCTCTCTGCACGAGGCGTCAGGCAGGCCCACTACTCCAAAGGCCGGCAGCCCGTTGGCTACATGAACCTCTACACGGACCGGATGGCCACCGACACCGAGAAGGGTGGCTGAGTTGATGCTTGCGAGCACTGCTCCTCCCGAACTGAGACTGCGGGAGGAGTCGTTGATCGCCGACTCCGAGCGGCTGAGGTCGACTCTACGGCGGCCACGCGTAGTTCACGACGGCACGGGCGATACTTGGGCCATGGGACTCAGCCCGAAGCGCTACAGACAGAGCCGACCCAGCGATCTCGTCTACGTCGGCTCGGTGGTTGTGGTGGCGGTCCTCCTCGTGACATGGGCCCTGTTCGGATGAAGCGGTGTCGACGGGTCTGTCTCTTGTCGATGCAGGTCTGACAATGGAGGATCCCGGCGTTCTCGGCGAACTCGAGGTCAGGTTCATCCAGCCGTATCAGGCCACCAAGACCTACACGTGTCCCGGTTGCAACCGCGAGATACCACCGGGCCTGGGCCACATGGTGGTGGTCCCCGTCGAGGCACCCGATCTGCGGCGCCACTGGCACCGCGGCTGTTGGACGGGCAGGCGTACCCGTACCTGAGTCGACCACTGCTAGAAGGCCGCCTCCAGCCTCTCGACCCGACCCGGCAGCACGGCGACCACGTCGAACCGGACCGCACCGAAACAGCCGCCGACTCTCATCCACTCGACCGCCGCCCGACGGAGACGACCCTGGCGCCTCTGGTCGACAGCCTCGGCGGGGTGGCCGAACGCCTCAGAGCTACGGGTCTTGACCTCGCAGAAGACAATGGTTCCGGCGTGTTCGAGGATCAGGTCGATCTCGCCGGACCCGCAGCGCCAGTTGCGGGCCAACACCCGGTAGCCGTCTCTGCGGTAGTGGCGCTCGGCGACACGCTCACCCCATCGTCCCAGGGCCAGATGCCCGGCGCTGCCAGATGGTGTGGCCGATCTATCGGCCGGCGTCCTCTCCATGGAGGGGACGCTAGGAAGCAGCTGTGACAGGAGCGGTGGTCGGCTGCCCAGGGGTGGCCGGAACGGGCCAGCCGGGGCGGAACCGGCGGGTCAGAAGTCCCGCTTCTCCTTGACCTTGGCCTTCTTGCCGATGCGGTCACGCAGGTAGTAGAGCTTGGCCCTGCGGACATCTCCCCGGCTCATCACCTCGATGTGGTCGATTACCGGTGAGTGGATCGGGAAGGTCCTCTCCACGCCGACGCTGAAGCTGATCTTGCGCACCGTGAAACTCTCACGGACACCGCTTCCCTGACGACGGATCACGACCCCCTCAAAGACCTGTACGCGCTGGCGGTTTCCCTCCGTGACGCGTACGTGGACCTTGAGCGCGTCGCCGGGACCGAAGTCGGGCACGTCGTCGCGGAGGTTCTGGCTGTCAACGAGATCTGTGGGCTGCATGGCTCGTCCTTGAACGGTTCGTTCCGGAAGGGACTGGAATCTGGATGGACCCGGGATCAAGCACCGGGACCGGGCGACAAGCATAGGCGCCGCCGAACCTGACGCCACCGGTGATCCCCGACGTGTCCGATTCAGGCATCCAGTCCGAACTCGGCCAGGAGCTCCTGCTCCTCGTCGCTGACACCGCCACGCCTGTCAATCAGGTCGGGGCGAAGCGCGATGGTGCGGGCTAGCGAGGCGGCTCGGCGCCAACGCCCAACCCGGGCATGGTCACCCGAGCGGAGCACATCGGGGACCTCGAGGCCACGAAAGTCGGCGGGTCGGGTGAAGTGGGGGTGTTCCAGAAGGCCAGCCGAGTGCGACTCGTCGAGGGCGGACTCGTCGTTGCCGAGGACACCCGGCTGCAGCCTTGCCACTGCCTCTATGACCACCAGGGCGGCCAGTTCGCCACCCGCCAGGACGTAGTCGCCGATGGAGATCTCGTCGTCGCACAGGTCTGTGCGGATCCGTTCGTCGACGCCCTCGTAGCGACCACACAGGAGCGAGAAGCCGTCGAGGGCGGCAAGTTCGGTCGCAACCCCCTGATCGAACTGCCGGCCACCCGGCCCGAGCAGTATCAAAGGTCGGACCGGTGACACGGTCTCGACTGCGGCAAACACCGGCTCGGGCATCAACACCATGCCGGCGCCGCCTCCGAACGGGCTGTCGTCGACAGTGCGATGGACATCGACGGTGGCGAGGCGCAGATCGTGGCAGTGGACCTCAAGGTTCCCGGCGCCGATCGCTCGACCCAGGATGCTCCGACCGACGTAGTCATCGATTATCTCCGGGAACAGGGTGAACACCTCGGTGCGCAAGGTCACACCCCGCTGTCGTCCAGCAGGCCGACGGGGACCTCCACCCGGATCTCTTCACCGGGTATGTGACCTACCACGAACACTGCTGGAACCAGGCGGCCGTCTTCGAGTTCGAGAAGGTCGCTGGCGGGGTTGTCGACGACAGACCGTACGACTCCGTGGTCGGTCCCGTGCTGGTCGATGACCCTGGCACCTATCAACTGGTGTGCCCAGAGGGTTCCGTCGTCGGGTTCATCGATCGGCTCGGCGGTGAGCACCACGCCCCGCCAGCGCTCGGCTGAATCAGAGTCGGGCACCTCGTCGAAGCGGACAAGGAACCTGTGCTGGTGGGGTCGGCTGGTGCGGACCGTCAGAGGCCCACGTTCGGTGGAGAGGCGGGACCCGGGCGCAAGGCGCTCGGGTCGTGTGCTCAGCAGGGTCACGACGACCTCGCCGCTGAGACCGTGGGGTCGGTCGATGCGACCGACCTCGAGCATGACCGGATCAGCGGCATCCGGTCTATTTGACATGGTCCGGTGTGACCGGTCCCGGTCAGTCGACGAAGTCGACGTCTATCTCGGCATCGTCGCGGACGGCGGCAGCGCGCACGATGGTGCGGATGGCGTTGGCCACGCGGCCACGCTTTCCGATTACACGACCCATGTCGCCGTCACCCACGGTCACGGAGAACACGCAACGGGAATCGCCCCCCGTGGAGATGCTCACGGCATCGGGGTCCTCGACTATGGACTTGATCAGGAACTCAAGGACATCTTCTGCGATGGGGGCTTCGACGGACATGGTTACGCCTCCTCTTTCTCGTCAGCAGCGGCTTCGATGGCTTCGTCGGCTGGTGCCTCCTCGGCCACAGGCTCCTCAACAGGCGCCTCCTCGGCCACAGGCTCCTCAACAGGCGCCTCCTCGGCCACAGGCTCCTCAACAGGCGCCTCCTCGGCCACGGGCTCTTCAGCCGGAGTCGCCGCGGCGGGAACAACGGCCTCGGAGGCCACTCCTGTGAAGGACTCCCACGCACCTGTGATCTTCAACAACTTCTCGACACGCTCGGTCGGCTGTGCACCGTTCTGGAGCCAACCGACCGCCTTGTCGTTGTCGATCTCGATCACGGACGGATCACGTCGCGGATCGTAGAAACCGAGCACCTCGATGAACCGGCCGTTGCGCGCCTTGCGCGAGTCGGCCGCCACCACCCGGTAGGTCGGTTGCTTCTTCTTGCCCATCCTCATCAGGCGGAGCTTTACTGCCACTTCAACACCACTCTCTTCTTGTCTGTTCTGGTCCCGGTTCCACACCGGTCTGGCGGAACCGGCCCGGATGCGATGATGGTGCACCCGATCGGTCGGAACAGTCTGCCGTGACCAGATCGGTTTTCCAGCCTCGTCGGAAAGACAATGGCCACAGCCGGTCAGGCCCGGGTTCCTCAGTTCACTGGCCAGGGACCCGGAAGTTCCATTCCTGGGCCCTCAGCAGGGTCGCCGAGGCCCGGTAGCGAGAGGCCCTTCGTGGCCGGCCTGTCTGACCCGGTGGGCTCTGCCACGGGCGGTCGCCCGCCCTTTGGACCCTTGCCCCGGCGCTTTGACGAGCGGCCGCCGGGCCCTCTGCCACCCATCTTCTTCATCATCTTTCGCATTTCCCGGAACTGCTTGACGAGCTGGTTGATGTCTGACGGCTGGGTTCCGCTGCCTGCCGCAATTCGCGACCTGCGGGAGCCGTCGATCAGACCGGGGTCGATTCGCTCAGCGGGCGTCATCGAGTTGATAATGCCCTCGAGGCGGTCGATTCGGCCCTCATCCAGTGCCTCGTCGACACCGGCCATCTGTTGTGACATTCCCGGGACCATCTTCATGACAGAGTTCAGCGGCCCCATCTTGCGGAGCTGGTTGATCTGTTCGAGGAAGTCGTCGAGGGTGAAGCGACCCTCGAGCATCCGGGCGGCGGCGTCCTCGGCCTGTTCCCTGTCATAGGTTGTCTCGACCTGCTCAATGAGCGTTTCGACGTCACCCATGCCGAGGATGCGGCTTGCCATCCGATTCGGGTGGAATACGTCCAGATCCGAGAGGCCCTCGCCCGTCGATGCGAAGGCGATTGGACATCCGACCACCTCGCGAACCGAGAGTGCAGCGCCGCCTCGGGCATCACCGTCGAGCTTGGTCAGGATCACGGCATCCAGGCTCAGACGGTCGTGGAACGCCGTGGCCACGTTCACGGCGTCCTGCCCCATCATTGAATCAAGCACGAGCAGCGTGTGGTCAGGTTGCACCGCTTCTGAGATTCCCCTGACCTCCTCCATCAACTCGTCGTCGACTGCGAGGCGTCCAGCCGTGTCGAAGATCACGACGTCGCGTCCCAGACGGGCGGCCTCGGCCCGGCCGGCCACGGCCACTGCAACCGGGTCGGTGGGCTGGCTGAAGACCGGCACGCCGATCCGTTCACCGAGCGTTTCCAACTGGGCGACAGCCGCCGGTCGCTGAAGGTCGGCGCCGACCAGCATCGGGTTGCGCCCCCTGGACTTGAACCAGCGGGCCAGCTTGGCTGCGGTGGTGGTCTTCCCGGACCCCTGAAGACCCGCGAGGAGCACCACCGTCGGAGGCTTGGAGGCGTAGCTGAGCTTCATCGTCTCGCCGCCGAGTATGAGGGTGAGTTCCTCGAGGACGATCTTGACCACCTGTTGCCCGGGATTCAACACCCCGCTCAACTCGGCTCCGAGAGCCCTCTCCCTGATCCGCTCCAGGAAGATGCCGACCACGTCGAGGTGGACGTCGGCCTCGAGCAGCGCCAGCCTGATCTCGCGTAGGAGGTCCTCGACCTCTTCGGGGCCGAGTCGACCGCGACTCCTGGCACGCCGGAGGATCCCCTCGAACCGGCTGGTCAGTCCCTCAAACACCTCAGGCCTCCACGTCGTCGTCGAGCTCGAACAGGGCGTCGACAAACTCAACTGGATCAAACACCATGAGATCGTCGGGGCCCTCGCCGACACCGACCATCTTGACCGGTATGCCCAACTCCTCCTGGACTGCAACGACTATTCCACCGCGGGCGGATCCATCCAACTTGGTGAGCACCACCCCTGTCACATCGGCTGCCTCGGTGAAGCGACGGGCCTGAACGAGGCCGTTCTGCCCGGTTGTGGAGTCAATTACCAGCAGGGTCTCGGTGACCGTGCCGGCTCCCTTTTCAGCCACCCTCCTGACCTTGCTCAGTTCGTCCATCAGGTTTCCCTGGGTGTGGACCCGTCCGGCCGTGTCGGCCAACACAAGGTCGGCGCCAACAGCGGCGGCGTGCTCAACTGCATCGAAGATGACGGAGCTGGGATCGGCACCCTCGGCGCCGCTGATAACGGGTGCTCCCACCTTGTCGCCCCACAGGGCCAACTGGTCGGCTGCGGCGGCACGGAAGGTGTCGCCGGCGGCGAGCACCACGCTTGTTCCGGCCTGAACCTCCATACGGCCCAACTTGCCGACCGTGGTCGTCTTGCCGACCCCGTTGACACCGACGAACAGCCAGACGGACGGGTCTCCGCCGCGGGCCAGGCCTCGGTCGCCTGAACCCAGGCGCTCGACGAGTTCAGCCCGCAACAGGTCGATCACTACCTCGGGTTCGTCGACCGCCTCGACATCGGCCCGCTGGCGAACAGCGGCGATGACATCGGCTGTTGTCGATACGCCCAGGTCAGCGAGGATGAGGGCCTCTTCGAGGGCATCCCAGGTGGAGGCGTCGACCGTGGACACGGATCTGACGGCCCGGACCTGTACGGAAAAGGCGTTGCGGGCTCGACCCAGTCTGGAGCGGAGGCTCATAGCCGGCGCAGCCTACCTCTGCAGCCGTTTTGGTCGAATCTACTCAGGGTCCTGTTCCTCAGTGGCAACGCCGTTGCTGAGGAAGTCGTCGAGGGCACCCAGTTCCACAATGGTGGAGAGGAACTCACCCTCACGTATGAACTCGAGAGCCACCTCCATGCCAGGAAGGCGCAACTGGATATCGGCCCGTAGGGCGTCCATGGCATCGATGGGTCGCCCGTCGGAACCCACGATCAGGTCACCTGCCATGAGGCCGGCGATGCTGGCCGGCGAACCCTCGGTTACCTCCACGATCGAGGCACCGGCCCGGCCGTCGGTCAGTGACTCGCCGCGGATTCCGAGCCATGCGGTGCCCACAGGCTCACCGGCCAACAGCCTCTCGGCCACCAGGAGGACGGTGTCGCTCGGTAGTGCGAAGCCAACGCCGATGTTGGCGGTCAGGAAGCCATCGGTGCGAATTGACGTGTTCATGCCGATCACGCGCCCCTTCCTGTCGGCGAGGGGGCCGCCGGAGTTTCCCGGGTTGATCGGAGCGTCGGTCTGGATCATCGCAACGCCGGCACAGAGGGCACTGTCTTCGCCTCCGATCTGGCAGCCGTAGGACGGCACCACCCTGCCGAGGGCGCTCACGATGCCGGCGGTGACAGTTCGGTTCAGGTTGAAGGGGCTTCCGACAGCGACCGCTGTCTGACCGACCCTGAGATCGTCGCTGGAGCCGAACACGGCGGGCCTGAGGCTGTCATCGATCTCGGACAGCAGCACGACGGCAACGTCGCGGCGGATGTCGGCTCCGAGCACGGTCGCATCGACGCTCCTTCCGCTGGGGAGGGTCACGATGACATCGGTCGCCTCGCCCACCACGTGGGCATTGGTAACCACGTGCCCGAGGTCGTCGAGCGCTATGCCCGACCCCTGACCCACATCGGGTTCGGTTACGAGGACCACCGATGGGGTCAGCGCCTCGGCAACTGCCACGACCGGTTCCGGGCCACCGTCTCTGACGCGTGCGTCGGTGAACAGGCGATCAACGAGGGTCTCGGTGTCAGCGGACGACATGCCGGCCGACTCGGCGATGAGGGCCTCAACGAGCACCTGGACCTCCTCGGCGGAAAGGCCCGCGAACTGGCTGGCCGACTGGGCCACCATGGCATCGACGAGAACCGTGACCTCGGTCTTGCTCATGGCTCCGGACTGTTCAATCAGGCGGTCAACCAGGTCCCGGATCTCGCCGGGGGTCAGGGCCTGTGATCTCGCCACGAGTTCATCAACAAGGGCCGCCACGACCGTCTCGGTCGCCGAGCCGTCTCCCCCTCTTGACACCTGAACGTCAATCCCGTCGGTTCCGGGGCCACGAACGATCCAGCCCGTGAGGATTCCACCAACAAACAGGGTGGCCACCAGCACCACGACCCCAAGCGTCAAGCCGACGGTCGATGACTTCCGCGATTCGGACTCAGGGTTCTCGGCGGGATCAGCCTCGTCGACCGGGTCGACGTCATCAACAGGGTTCAGGTTCAGTTCGGGTTCCACCGGTTCTTCTGCGCCTGTCCCGCTCTCATCTTCCACACCCAGAACCTAGGCCAAGGGTTGGCCAACCACTACGCGGGGCGTCGACCTCAGCGTCCGTCCACCGAGGGTGGGTCAGGAGTCCACGAACCTCGGCAACCAGACCGTGAACGTCGAACCAACTCCCACTGTGGAGCGCAGGGTCACCTGGCCGCCATGTGCCTCGGCGATCTGTCTGACGATCGCCAGACCCAGCCCCGAACGTCCGGCTTCCCTGGCCGAGGCCCTGTCGCCGCGCCAGAACCGCTGGAACACCCGCTCCTGATCCTCGGGGCTGAGCCCGGGACCGTCGTCGAGCACCGACATCCAGACCATCTCGGAATCCTGGCCGGCGGTGACCCGCACCCTTCCGCCCGGATCTGACACGCGAATTGCGTTGCTGAGGAGGTTGGCGAGGGCCCGCCGGAGCGCAACAGGGTCGCCGACCACCAGGAGTTCGTCTGCGACCTCGTGCTGGAGCACGACACCATCAGCCGAGGCGGTGGCGCCGAAGTCCTCGACCGTCTCGACCACGACGGTCGAAGCGTCGATGGGTTCGCGTCTGGAGTCGGTCCGTTCGTGGTGGGCGTAGAGGAGCAGGTCGTCGACGAGGGCCGACATCCGTGCGGCAGCCCTTCCGGCCACCTCGCCTGCCGCCCGGAAGTCATCGGTGTCGGCATCTGGGTCGGCCATGACGACATCGAGGTTTGCTCGCAGGACCGCCAACGGATTGCGGAGTTCATGGGATGCCTCCTGGACAAAGCGTCGCTGGCTCTCGAAGGCGACATCCAGTCGGCCGAGCATGTCGTCGAACGTGTCGGCCATGTCGCGCAGTTCGTCATCGGGGCCACCGAGTTCAATCCGGCGAGAGAGGTCGGTTGCCGAGATCTCCCTGGCCACCGATGAGATCCTCCCGATCGGCCTCAGCACCAACCCGGCCACGTACCAGCCGACCGCGAGGCTGCCGAGGAAGAGGGCGGCAACTGCGGTCACCGAATAGGTGCGGAGTTGATCGAGGGCCCGCCGGTTGACCTCCTGTTCGAATGCCGCCAGCCTGCCTTCGGCATGGGTCGGCTCCGCCTCGACGATCATGTCGCTGTACCTGGCGTCTCTGGACACCGGTTCGTCGGAGAGGGCCCGTGAGAGGCTCAGGTAGATGCCTCCGACCACGATCGCCGCCAGGCCAAACAGGAGGATCGAGTAGAGCAGGGCCAGGCGGGTACGGATGCTGCCAAGCCGATTCGACTTGCGGGTGTTGAGGCCGGAACCACCTTCCGGTTTCACGAGCCTGCTCCGCCGTCGGTCAGGCGGTAGCCGCTTCCGACGATCGTCTCGATCAGGCTGGTTTCGCCCTCGACCGAGAGCTTCCGTCGGAGCGTCCCCACGGTCACCCTGACGGTGTTGGTGAAGGGGTCGGCGTGCTCATCCCAGACGTGGTCGAGGAGGTCCTCCTGGGAGACGACCTCGCCGGGGCGTGACATGAAGTAGCGGAGCAGGGCGAACTCCTTCGCCGTCAGGTCCATGTTGCGATCGGCACGTGTCACCCCGTGGGTGGCCGTATCGAGGCGGAGGGTGCCGACCTCGAGGACTGCTCCCGTCCGGCCCGGATCGCGGCGCAGGAGGGAGCGGACCCTCGCCGCCAGCTCATCGAAGGCGAACGGCTTCACGAGGTAGTCGTCGGCGCCCACGTCGAGGCCGCGGATGCGCTCCTCGACGGTGTCGCGGGCCGTCAACATCAAGATCCTGGGTGCCACGCCCTCGGGCGGGTTCTGGCGGAGTGAGCGACAGACCTCGAAGCCGTCGATGCCGGGCATGGTGATGTCAAGGCAGATCAGGTCGTAGGGGGTCCAGGTGGCCTTGGCCAGGGCCTCGTCGCCGTCCAGGGCCGTGTCGACGGCATATCCGTTCCGGCGCAGGCCACGGGCAATGGCGTCGACCAGGTCGGCCTCGTCGTCGACGAGCAGGATGCGCACGACATGACGGTACCCCGACAGGCGCAGCGGGCCCGGTCAGGTGGCCGCGTGCGGCGTTGTCGTCAGCCGGCGACGGCAGCGCCGGTGCGGTTCAGCACACGGCTGGCTGCGATGCGCTCGCTCACGACCTTTGATGACCCGCCCGGGGCCATCGACACCCCGTAGAGGCAGTCGGCGGCCTCCATGGTGCGCTTTTGGTGGCTGACGATGAGCAGTTGGGCGTCGTCGCGGAAACAGTCGACAAGCCCCAGGAAGCGGTGCAGGTTGACGTCGTCGAGGGCGGCCTCGACCTCGTCCATCACGTAGAACGGGGACGGCCGACTGCGGAACACGGCGAAGAGGAACGCCAGAGCGGTGAGCGACCTCTCACCGCCTGAGAGCAGCGAGAGCTTCTTTACATTCTTGCCCGATGGGCGTGCCTCGATTTCGAGGCCGGTTTCGAGGAGGTTGTCGGGGTTCATCAGCCTCAGGCGGCCCTGCCCGCCAGGGAAGAGTTGATCGAACAATTCGGTGAAGTGGGTCGAGACCTCGGCGAAGGCCGACCCGAAGACGCTGACGATCTCCTCGTCGACGGACCGGATCACCTTGCGAAGCTCCTTGCGGGTGGCCCTGATGTCGTCGAGCTGCTCCTGGAGGAAGCGTCGGCGCTCCTCGAGAGCGTCGAACTCCTCGAGGGCGAGGGGGTTGATGGGCCCCATCAGCTTGAGCTCTCGCTCCAACTCGACGACCCTTGCGCCGGCACCTACCCCGTCGGGAAGTTCGGGGCAGGGTGAGTCCAGGATGGAGTCGGGTTCCATGTCGAACTCGGACCTGATGGCAGCCGTCAGGTTCTCGAGACGGAGGCGTGTCTCGGCTCTCTCGATCTCGAGCCTCGAGAGGTGCTCGCGGGCGGTGCGCAGGGCGGTCTCGGCTGCGGAACGGTCCTTGCGGAGGTCGTCGAGTCGGGCTGCGATGCTCCGGACCCGCTCGGACTGCAGACGACGGTGTTCACGCAGCGACTCGAGATGTTCGTCGGCAGTTGCCATGCGTATGTCGACGGCCCCGATGAGCCGGTTGGTGGCGGCCTCGCGGCGATCCAGGTCGTGGCGGCGGTCGGCTGCCTCGACCCTCTCATCTGCAAGGCGTTCGAGCCGAGAGCCGAGTTCGGCAACCCTTGAGCGGACCATTGCCGACCGACCGGTCACGTCGGCGGTCCGGACCTCGTGTTGGGTTCGCCTGGCGCCGACATCGGCAGAGCGCTCCTCGAGGTCGCTTCGCAGGGAGGCCATCTGCCGACCGGCCTCGACGGAGGCTTCCTCGGCCGCCTCCAGGTCGGGTAGGCGTGTCTCGAGGTCGGCCACACGGGCGGTCTCGTCGGCGAGCCTCTGGTCGAGTTCGCTGATTCGGCTACGCAGGGCCCCGGTCTCGGCACCCAGGTTTCGCTGCTCGGCCCTGATGCGCAGCAGGGACTCGGTGGCGGCGGCGAACCTGTCGTCGTGTTCATCGAGTTCGCGTGAGCGACGTGCCACCTCGTTGTCGATTCCGGCCGCCACCTGCTCGGCACTGTCGAAGGCGACCGTGGCCTGGGAATGTGCCTGTTCAGCAGAGACAAGTCGGGACTCGGCCTCGACCAGGGCCGCTCCGGTAGCACCGCCGCCGCTGGTTCCGACACGCCACCCGGTGGGGCTGAAGCGATCTCCGTCTGTTGTGACGACGACGGCCTCGGGGTGGTCCAGCGCAGCATCGATGGCGGCTCCCGTACCGCCGGACACGATGACGGCATGACCGAGGAGGCTGTCGAGCAGGCTCTCGACACCGGACTCGCGGGCATGGACGTGGGGGCGTACGGGTTCTCCGAAACCGGGGGCATGGCGCACCTCGGATCGGGTGTGAAGCGAGAGCACTGCTGCAGAGAACCGGCCCGCCCTGAGAGCATCGAGGGCCTCGCGTGCCCGCTCTACACCGTCGACGACCACGGCATCGAGGGCCTCGCCAGCAGCAGCCTCGAATGCGGCCTCGTAGCCCTCGTCTACCTGAACGAGGTCGAGGAGGGTTCCGAGCACACCGTCGACCTCGGAGAGGTGGGCGGCACCGGCACGACACCTGGCCTCGTCGAGGGCCAGGGCGAGGGCCTCGACCCGGGCCCTTGTGGTTCGAAGGTCGGCTTCGGTGGTTACGACCCTCTCCCATGCGGCGTTTCGGCTGCGGGATGCATCGCCTGCCCGCCTCTCGAGTTCGGCCATCGCATCGACAAGCGGTTCCTCTGTGGTGGTGCCTGCCGTGAGGTCGGTACGCAGCCTCTCGGACTCGGCATTCAGGCTCTCCTCGGACTCGACAGCGGCTCCCAACCGGATGTTGAAGCGCTCGCGCTCGGCAACCGTGTGCCCGAGTGCGGCCCGCAGGACCCCCAGCTCTCCCCTCACCTCGGCGGCGTGGCCGCCAAGTGCGGGGATGCCGTCGGCCCAGTCGATCTCGAAGGCAACCCGGTCGGCTGCGAGCTCTGTCTCGGCGATGGCAAGTTGTTCGGCCACCGGTACCAGTGCCTCGGATTCGAGGTCGAGGGCGTCTAGTTCGGTCTGGGCGCGGGCCAACTCGGCCTCGAGACCCACCACGACCTGTTGTGATGCAAACAGCCCACGATCTCGTTCGATGCCACGCAGCCTCTCGGCCAGGAGAGCCCGCATGCCGCGCCCGCGCTCACGGAGCGCCTCGAAGCGGGCCAGACGGTCGCCCAGGTCGTCTCCGCCACGTGATGCCAGCTCGGTCTCGGCGACGATGACCTCGGCGTCGAGTCGGCTCAGGGAGGCGGCGTGCCGGGCCTCGTCGGCCGCCAGGCCGGACCTGCGGTCGGCCTCGTCGCGTGCCTTTCGTCGGAGGCCGGCGAGTTCCTGGGCGGAACGGTGGAGCCGTAGTGCCGTGAGCTCACCGAGCAGGTCGCCGTGGCGTCGGGCGGCATCGGCCTGTCTCTCGAGGGGACGAAGTTGGCGCCTGACCTCGCGCATCAGGTCACCGAGGCGGTCGACGTTGGCTTCGGTTGAGCGGAGGCGACGCTCGGCCTTCTCCTTGCGCTTGCGGTACTTGAGGATTCCGGCGGCGTCCTCGATGATCGCCCGGCGGTCCTCGGGGCGGGCGTTCAGGACGGCGTCGATCTGGCCCTGCGAGATGATGACGTGCTGCTGGCGCCCGACACCGACGTCGGAGAGCATCTCCTGGACGTCGAGCAGTCGACAGGGGGCGCCGTTGATCGCGTAGTCGCTGTCGCCACTACGGAACAGGGTGCGGCTGATGGTTACCTCGGAGAACTCGACCGGCAACAGGCCCGAGCCGTTGTCGATTGTCAGCGACACCTCGGCGCGCCCCAGAGCCGCTCTGGTAGAGGTGCCTGCGAAGATGACGTCGTCCATCTTCTGGGATCTGACGGCGCTGGGGGCCTGGGCGCCCAACACCCACGCTATAGCGTCGACGACGTTGGACTTTCCGCTTCCGTTGGGGCCCACGACGACCGTGACGCCCGGCTCCATGTCGAGCGTGGCCGAGTCGGCAAAGGACTTGAAGCCCTTGATGGTGAGGCTCTTCAGGAACACTGTCGAGACCCTACAGCGCCTGAATCACACCGGTGTCATTTCTCATCCGACCACATTAGGCGCGCCCGGCGGCGCTGGAGGCGCGCTCCCTCTCTGGGGAGATCAGACCTGTGTGTCGCAGTAGTAGACCCAGCGGCCCTTCAGCTTGATGCGCTGTATCGGCGCCCGGCTCCTGGGGCTGAGATCTCCGGCCCTCCCGTACACGGCGAGGTGTATACCGAAGTCACCGGATTCGCCGTACGCGTCGACAAACGGCCTGGATTCGATGCTCGTACCCCGATACTTGATTGCGTCGTGGACCGTCTCGATGAGGGCCCGGTAGAGCCGGCGGACCTCCTGGGTCGACAGCGTGGCGCTCCCCCGGTTGTAGAGGAGACCGGCGTGGAACAGCACCTCGTCGCTGTAGATGTCGCCCAGACCGACTATCACCGAGTCGTCGGTCAGGAGGGCCTTGAGCTCCATCTCGCGTCCCAGAACCTGACCGGCAAACACGTTCAGCGGGATGGGCTCGCCGACGGGGTCGATACCCAGTGCCGCCAGGCCCGGCACCTCGGCCAGCAGTTCGTCGGCACCAACAACGAAGGCCTCGGAGTCGCCCTCGGGATCGACAAGGCGCAGGTGGCCTCCCTGGGTGAACGTGATGGTCAGCTCGGTTCCGGGTGCTACGGCATCTCGGGCTGGGTGACGTCTGAGCGAGGACCCGGGTCCCATCCGGATCACGAGCAGGTCCTCGCCGTCGAGGCCAATGAGGAGGTGCAGGCCGATGCGCTTTACCGAGTCCAGCTTTCGGCCCACCAGCCCGGAGGTGAACGACTTGCGGTTGCGGTACCGGCCGAGGACCGTCATCGAGGCGGCCTCGGCTGACTTGACCTTGCGGCCGCTGATGTCGCGGTCCAGGTCGCGCCTGATGGTCTCTATCTCGGGCAGCTCATACGCGACTGTCACGGCTTGTCTCCGGTTGTCTCGGTTGTCTCGGTTGTCTCGGTTGTTTCGAACATTGGGGTGTGATCGTCGGCGAGGGACGCGCACGCAATTTCTGCCGCCGCCTGTTCGGCCCTCTTCTTGGACGTTCCGTGGCCGGGGCCGAAGGCCTGGTCGCCCACCTCGACGACGGCCCTGAACCTGGTCTCGTGTTCGGGGCCGTCAGAGGTCACTAGGTAGCGGGGGACCTCGTGGGAGCCCTGCGCCACCATCTCCTGGAGGCGGGTCTTGTGGTCGTTGTCGCCCGGGTGGAGCGAGGCGGCCCGGATTGGTTCGGCCAGCAAACCGTGGACGACCTCGGTTGAGCGGGCGTGGCCGGCGTCGAGGAACACGGCTCCGACAACCGCCTCCATGGCGTCACAGAGGATCGAGGACTTGTCGCGGCCGCCCGAGGTCACCTCTCCGCGGCCCAGCAGCAGCACCTCGCCCAACCCGATGGAGCGCGCTGCATCGGCCAGAGCGTCCTCGCTGACGACGGCCGACCTGATCTTGGCAAGGTCTCCCTCGTCGTGATCGGGCCGGGAGCGAAACGCCGTGTCGGCGACTGCGAGACCGAGCACGGCATCGCCCAGGAACTCGAGGCGTTCGTTGGACCTGCCACCGTGCTCAGCACACCAGGAGCGGTGGGTCAGGGCCGATGTCAGGAGTTGGGGGTCGGCGAACCGGTGCCCGAGGGCGGCCTCGAAGGCGTCAAGCGCCGAGGCGGCAGCGCCCTCACCGGGCTGCTCGCTGGTCGGGTGGTCGATGACCAGGTTCTCAGCCGAGGCGGGAGACGACATAGTCGACGGCGTCGCGTACGGACCTGAGGTCGTCGAGGTCGTCGTCGTCGAACCTGAAGCCCACCGAACGCTCGCCCAACTCCTCTTCGAGGGCCTCGACCAGCTCGATGAGCGCCAGGGAGTCGGCGTTCAGGTCGTCGGCGAAGGATGCGCCCTCGCTGATTGCGGACGGTTCGATCTCGAGGATGTCGGCAAGCCGCTCCCGGATGATTCCGAGTACCTCGTCGCGCCCCACAGGGGTGCCTTCGACATGGGTTTCTGCTGGCACCTGAGGCTCCTTGTCGCCATCTGCTGCGTAAACGACCGCCCGAATCCTAGCGGAGCGATATGCCTGATGAGCATTGGTTCAGATGATGCGACATGTCGTCAAACCACCTGGATTGTCGTGCAGGCCTCAGCCCGTTCCGCCCACGGCCGCCGCCAGGTGGTCGACCACGCCGGCCTCGACCATCTCGGCAGCCATCCCGATGGCGTTCTTCATCGCCGTGGCCCCGGTGGAACCGTGGCTGATGATGCAGACCCCCCTCACGCCGAGGAGCATCGCCCCGCCGTATGTGTCGGGGTGGAACTGCCGGTAGAGGGCGTCGAACTCGGGCGCCAGGACGTCGGCGGCCTCGATGGCCTCGGGCCGGGCCGACATGCTCGTGAGAAGGGCGGTGATGAGGGTCTTCATGCTTCCCTCGAGTGCCTTGAGGGCCACGTTGCCGGTGAAACCGTCGGTGACCACCACGTCGGCAGCGTCGGTGAGCAGGTCCCTGCCCTCGACGTTCCCGATGAATGCTCCCTGCCTGAACGCAGCCTCGGCGAGGGCCTTGTAGGCCTCCTTCACGAGCGGGCTGCCCTTGCCGGCCTCCTCGCCGATGGAGAGCAGCGCAACACGCGGTTCGGCGATACCGAGACGGTCTGTTGCGAACACGGCTCCCATCTGCCCGAACTGAACCAGCCACTCGGGGCTGCACTCGGAGTTTGCGCCGGCATCAAGAAGCACCGTGGGTGTTGTGCCGGGTGCTGGGAGAAGGGTGGCGATGGCAGGCCGCGAAACCCCGCGTATTCGGCCCATCCGGAGCAGGGCGCTTGCCATGGTCGCACCGGTGTTTCCGGCACTGACCATGGCCGAGGCTGCGCCGTCGCGAACTGCCTCGGCGGCACGGACGAGCGACGAGTCCTTCATGCGGCGCACGCTGGAGCCGGGCTCGGCGTCCATGGCGATGACCTCTGAGGCCTCGATGACCGGCAGGTCACCCGTGTCGCCCATTTCATCGGGACGACCCACCAGCAGGACGGGTATGCCCTCGTCGGCGGCGAGGCGCGCGCCGGCAACGATCTCGGACGGGGCGTTGTCGCCTCCCATGGCGTCTACGGCGATGGGGAGCATCAGGACCCTGTTGTCAGAAGGCCTGTTGTCAAAAGGTGGGACACAGGGGTATGGCCGTGTGCCGGTCAGTCGACTTCGACTGCCTGGCGTCCTGCGTACCAGCCGCAGTTGCCACACACGTGGTGAGGTCGCTTGGTAGCGCCACACCGGTCGCATGCACTACGTGATGCGGTGCTGAGGGTCCAGGCGGCCGCCTTGCGGCTGCGGCCCTTGGCCTTTGAGGTCTTCTTCTTGGGAACGGCCATCGTCGGTTCCTCGGTGATGATCGGTGGTCTGAACTGGGTATCAGGGCAAACAGGATGCTGTCCTGACGACCCGGCAAGGCTAGCGGGGAGACCGCGCAACCCGCACCGGGGCCACACCCGGTGTCCCCTTGCGGCCTGGGGTCAGGATGAGGCTCCATGGGCGTCGTCGTCTTCGACAGCACCCTCCCGGAGGATGTCGAGCACCGCCCATCTCGGATCCATGGGTTTCTCGCCTGCGGAATCGCCGTCGGGTGGGACCCCTGTGGGGAATCGTTCGGTGTCGGGGCCCTCACACTCGTCTCTACACAGTGGCGAGAGGGGAAGTGCCAGGAGCACTGCGTCTCGTACGACCGGTTCAAGGTCGAGGTTCTCTCCGGTCAGCAGGTAGACGTTGCCAGTGTCGGGGAGGATTCCCTCGCTGTCGGGGCGGTCGGGCACGTACACCTCGCCGACCTCGAGGTCGAGGTGGCCCGACACGGATTCGAGGCAACGTCGACACTCACCGGTCCAGTCGGCCTGCAGCCTGCCGGTAACCGCAACCTCGCTTCCCCGGACCTCTACAGCCAACGAGAGGGTGACACGACCGTCGGTCACGTCGACACCACCGACGGCCAGGTCGTCGAGGTTGACCTCGAGGTCAACCTCTCGGACCACGTCGCGACGCCGCCGAAGGGCCTCGATGGGGAACAGGAGGTCCCGGGTCATGGCAGCAACGTCACCAGGCGGTCGGGGTCATGCCGGCGTCAGCCGGGCTCGTCGGTTTCCAGGTCCTGATCGAAGAAGACCGAGGTGGATCGGGACCTGGCGGCCTCGGCTTCGGCGGCCTCTTCGGCCTCGGCCGCACGGTTCTCGCGATCCCGGTCGAGCACGGTCTCCTGGAGGCGCCGGCGACCGTTGGCGATGGCATCCCGGGTGCTAGTGAGCAGGGTCTCGAAGCTTCCAAGCTTCTGGTCGCAGTAGTCCTCGGTTTCGCGACGCATCCGGCGGGCCTCTTCGCGGGCAGTCTCGAGCAGTTGTCGTGCACGCTGTTCAGCGGTCCTGACGACCTCGGTGCGCTGCACGAGACGCTCGGCCCTGGACCTGGCCAGTTCGAGGATGTCGTCGCCCTCGCCGCGGACCTTCGCCAGGAACTCCTCGCGTTCCTTGAGGAGCCAGCGTGCGGCCCGAAGCTCGTCGGGGAGGCGTGCGACAGCCTCGTCGAGCATGTTCAACAGTTCGTCCTTGTTGATCATCGACGAGGTGGACAGGGGCATCGGACGGGCCGACGCCACGACCTCGCGTGCCTGCCTGAGGATGGCCTCGACCTGGGGCGGGCGATACGGATCGGGGGACACCGGCGATGGTGCCTGGAAGGTCCCTGAGGCAGGAGGGACCGGAGTTGGCTGATCGGTCATGACGTGAACCGGTCAGCCAGACGCCTCGAGACGGGGTCTGGGACCATTGTGGAGACGTCGCCGCCCAGGCGCGCCACCTCTCGGATGAGCCGCGATGCCAGGAACGAGCGTCGGGACGCCGTGGGCAGAAAGATCGTCTCGACCCCGGAGATCGCCGAGTTCATCTGGGCCATCTGGAGTTCGCTCTCGAAGTCGGAGACCGCCCGCAGGCCCTTGATGATGAAGTCGGCACCGAGCTCTCGGGCCAGATCGACCACGAGGCCATCGAAAGAGGTGGTCGAGACGTTGGGCAGGTGGTCGAAGCAGTCGTCGAGCAGGCCCATGCGCTCGTCGAGGTCGAACAGGCCATCGCCCTTGGACGGGTTTATCAGGGCGGCCACGACCACCTCGTCGAACAGGCGTGCCGAGGTCTCGACCATCTCGACATGGCCATTGTGGACAGGGTCGAAGGATCCGGGATATAGGACTCGGGTCACTTGTGGTGGCTCCCAGTCGGGTCGGTTGGTTGGTTGGCTTCGGGGGCTGGCCTCATCAGCATCACCACGGTACTCCCGTGGCGACGGGTGGACTCGACATTCCACCCTGGGCCGGGATCAAGTTCGTGGTTCGACTCGACGACCACCACCGACCCCGGTGCACCGCCCGCCACCGAGTCGAGGAGATCAGGCCAGGAGTCGAAGCCGTACGGCGGATCAAGGAGCACGAGGTCCCACTCGGTGCGGTTTGCCCGGACCCATGATGTGCCGTCGGCAACGACGACCTCGGCCCGGTCGTCCATGCCGCAGGTTGCCACGTTCTGGCGAACAAGATCGGCACCGGACCTTGAGTTCTCGACGAACACCGCCCGTTCGGCTCCACGCGACAGCGCCTCGATTCCGAGGGCCCCGGTTCCGGCGAACAGGTCGAGCACCACGGCTCCGTCGATTGCACCGAGGCTGTAGAGGGCGTTGAACATGGACTCCCTGACCCTGTCGCTGGTCGGTCGCAGCCCCGGGCCGGTGGGACCGGCCAGGCGGCGACCTCCGGCGGTTCCCGCTACAACCCTCATTGGCTACGCACCCTCATCGGCTCAGTATGGTGCCCGCTTCGTCGTGGGCGGTGGCGGCGGGGCCGCTACGGTCCAACCCGTGAGAGCACCTGCCACCATTGTCTGTGTCGACTGCGGCGGAACATGCCATCTGCTCGGCCATCCTGACCACGATCTGGAGCCGGGTGACTCCGTCGCCTACAGATGTGAGCTCTGCATGGACCGCTGGGACATCGTCATGGCCGACGACGAGCCCGACCTGTAGCGACCGCGTACCCACAGGGTTCAGGACTTGAGAAGAAAGTCCGACTCGGCCTCCCCCAGAAGCAACGCCACCTCGTCTGCCAGGTCGGGATGGCGGGCCATGCCGCCTCCGTCGCCCACGAGTCCCACCGCCACCTCACGGGCGACCTCGACCCACTCCCGGTCGCGCCGCAACGAGGCCAGCCGCAGGTCGTTGCGGCCCTTTTGCCTTTCACCCATGATCGTTCCCTCCCCACGCAGGTCCAGGTCGACCTCGGCCAGTTCAAAGCCGTCGGTGCTGCGGACCAGCGCCCTCAGCCGCTCCTCGGAAACTGGTGTCGGCGCCTCGCCGACGAGGATGCAGCTGCTGGCCACCACCCCGCGACCCACCCTTCCCCGAAGCTGGTGCAACTGTGCAATTCCGAAGCGGGCTGCATCGAGTACCACCATGATGGTGGCGTTCGGTACGTCCACGCCGACCTCGATGACCGTGGTGGCGACCATCACGTCGAGGTCGCCAGCACGGAACCGGCTCATCGCCTCCTCTCGGTCGGCCTGACCGACACGCCCGTGGAGCAGCCCCAACCGCAGGTCGGCCAGCGGCCCGGCGGACAGTTCTGCAAGGGTCTCCTCGGCCGATCGGACCTCGAGGTTCTCGGACTCCTCGATCAGGGGGCACACCACGTAGGCCTGTCGCCCGGCAGCGACCTCGGACCTGACGGCCTGCCAGACGTCCTCGCCGGCATCTTCGACCCACGAGGTGACGATCGGTGTCCGCCCGGGTGGCATCTCGTCCAGCACCGACACGTCGAGGTCGCCGTAGACGGTCATGGCTGCCGTCCTGGGAATGGGCGTGGCGGTCATGACGAGGACGTCGGGAACGGTTGCGTCGGTGTTCTTCTCGCGGAGTGCCGCACGTTGTTCGACGCCGAACCTGTGCTGTTCGTCGATCACGACGACGCCGAGGGAGTTGAACTCGACACCCTCCTGGATCAGCGCATGCGTGCCTATGAGGATGTCCACGCTGCCTGCTGCCAGTTCTGCGGTGATGCGTCTGCGCTCCGGGGCCGGTGTTCGACCGGTGAGCAGGTCCACCCTGAGGGGTCGGGTCCCCAGCAGGGTCGACAGGTCGGGGACAGTGAGGTCTCCGAGCAGTTCGGCCACGCCCAGGTGGTGCTGCTCGGCCAACACCCCGGTGGGGGCCATCAGTGCCCCCTGGTGGCCACCCTGCACCGCAGCCAGCATTGCGGTGACGGCCACGACGGTCTTGCCTGAGCCGACGTCTCCCTGCAGGAGCCTGTGCATGGGGTGTGGCTCGGCCAGGTCGGAGCCGATCTCGTCGATTGTCCGGATCTGGGCTCCGGTCAGGGGAAATCCGAGGGCACCGTGGAACGCTCCGACCAGATCGCCTTCGACGCTGTGGGCGATCCCCCTCGTTGTTCGTTCCAGCTCGACCTTTCGTTGGACCAGCTCAAGTTGGATGCGGAGCAGTTCATCAAACACCAGGCGCTGCCTGGCCTCGGACACCTCCTTCATGGAGCCCGGCCTGTGGATGCCGCTGAAGGCGGCTGAGCGGCCAACCAGGCGGTACGTGTCACGAATCCAGGCCGGCACCGGATCGGCGAACCCACGGCCCCCGGTCACCCTCCGGAGGGCCTCGGCTGCCATGGAGTCGAACTGCCGGGTATGGAGGCCCGCCGCCTCGGACTGCGGGTAGACGGCGACGATCCTGCCCGTCTGGTCACCCACCAGGTCGACCAGCGGGTTCGTCATCTGGTTGCGACCCTGGTACTGATCGACCTTGCCGAACACCACCGCCTCGGTCCCGACCGACAACTGTCGTTCCCTCCACGGCTGGTTGAAGAAGGTCAGGCCCAGCGAACCGGTCTCGTCCTCGACCCTGACCTCGACGAGCGTCCGGCGGTTCCTGGTGCGGCGCGCCGCCACGGAGGTGACCCGAACGAGGACCATCCCCTCGTCTCCCACCGGGAGGGCCGAGATGGTGGCCTCGCGGCTCCTGTCCAGATACCGGCGCGGGTAGTAGCAGAGCATGTCCAGCACGGTGTGAACGTCGACCTTCGCCAGGGCCGCCGCCCTCTCTTCGCCCACACCGTTCAGGTCCGTGACGGGCCGGTCGTCCAGTTCTCTGAGGGTTACGCCGTTGCCGGCCACGCCTGCTGCCCCCTACTCGATTCCCAGGTAGTAGGGGTAGAGAGGTTGCCCGCCTACATGGGTCTCGACCTCGAGGTCGGGGTGTTCGGCCTCGAGCCAGGAGACGATGGCGGCCGTCGTTGCCTCGTCGGCGTCGGCACCCTCGATGAGGGTGACCAATTCATGCTCGTCGGTCACCACGGTGTCAAAGAGCCCGGTCGTGGCGGTGAAGAGAGAGTCTGCAATGACCCTGACCTTTCCGCCGGAGAGGCCCAGGTGGTCTCCCTCGCTGATGACCCCCGCTTCGCTGCCCGCATCGCGTACAGCCACGGTGACCTCACCGGCCACCACCGCTGATGCTGCTGCCGCCATTGCGGTGGCATTGCCGTCTGCGGTGCCACACGGGTCGTACTCGAGCAGCGATGCGAAGCCCTCTGTGACCCCCCGGGTCGGCACGACCCTCACATTCTTGGTGGTCTGGCTGTTGACCTGTTCGGCTACGGGGATGATGTTGCCGTTGTTGGGAAGTATCACGACCTCGTCGGCCGGCACGGCCTCGACCGCCTCAAGCAGGTCGGTGGTGGACGGGTTCATGGACTGGCCGCCGAGAACCACCCTGCGCACCCCGAGGGACCTGAAGATCTGACGGAGCCCATCGCCGTTTGCCACGGCAACGACGGCACAGTCGACAGGATCGGTCGGGCCGTCGTCCTCGATGTGCTTGCGGACCCATGTCTGCTCCTCGACCTCCTCGTAGAGGTCGGTGACCCGTATCCGGTGGGGCCGTCCAACCGCGATTCCAGCCTCTATGGCGGCACCGATGTCGTCGGTGTGCACGTGGCAGTTCCAGATTCCGTCGCCACCCACCACCACGATCGAGTCGCCGAGGGAGTCCCATGCCTCCTTGAAGCCCGGGACGTCGTCGTCGGCGGCGTCGAGGAAGTACATGACCTCGTAACGGGTGCCGTCCTGTCCGGAAGGGTGTGAATCGCCCACCGACCCGGACACCGGGCCTGAGACCTCGGGCGGTTCGGGGAGTGCCCGGCCGTCGACCGCTGTCAACAATGCATCGAGCAGAAGTAGGAAACCGCTGCCACCCGCATCGACCACACCGGCCTCGGCCAGCACGGGAAGGAGTTCGGGGGTCCGCTCGAGAGCATCGCCACCGGCGGTGCGTGCCGCCTCGGCGACGGCGAGGAGATCTCTGCCCTCGTCGGCTGAGCTGAGCGCTGCCGCGGACGACTCACGGACCACGGTGAGAATGGTGCCCTCGACGGGCCGCATCACCGCTGCGTATGCGGCGGTCGAGGCACTGGCCATGCCGTCGGCCAGCATGCGGCCGTCGACCACACCGTCGCTGCTGCCGGTACCGGACATGACCTCCATCAGGCCACGGAGGATCTGGGAGAGGATGACGCCGGAGTTGCCACGGGCACCCATGAGGGATCCGTGCGAGATGGCGCCGGTGACAGCGACCATGTCCGAACCGTCTTCGAGTGCATCCAACCCGGACACCACCGACTCGACGGTCATGTACATGTTGGTGCCGGTGTCGCCGTCGGGGACCGGATAGACGTTCAGAAGGTTCAGGACCTCGCGGTGGCTGGAGAGCGCCTCGGAGAAGCCCTGCATCACCGATCGCAGGGCACCGGCATCAAGAGAGGTGAGCGTCACGGTCCGCGAGCGTAACCACCGGCGCGGTGGAGGTAGTCCAACCCTGACGCCCACCATGGCCAAGGGTTGGAGACACGGGGTGCCCGGCCGTACGCTTTCACGGTTCGATAACCGGTCCAGTCGGCCAACCAGAGAGCTGACTGTCCATACAACAAAGACCAAGGTGTGTGATGGCGTCCATCTGTGAGATATGTGGCAAGAAGCCCTGGTTCGGCAAGTCCCTGAGCCACTCCCATCGGCGGACCAACCGTCGCTGGAACCCCAACATCCAACGCGTGCGTGCCGTGGTCGGCAAGACCACCAGGCGCATCGACGTCTGTACCGGCTGCATCAAGGCCGGCAAGGTCACCAAGGCCGTGCACAAGTCGGCCAACCGGGCCTGATCCCTCCCGGCACCAGGCAGAGAGCAGGAAACTCCGTGCAGGGTGTTGTCAAGTCCTACGACCCGGGCACCGGCGACGGCATCCTTGTCCGCGAGTCGGACCTGGCCGAGTTCGATCTGGCAGACAATGCCATTGAGGGATCCATCTTCCGAATGCTCCGCCAGGGCCAGCGGGTCGTGTTCGACCTCGATGGTGACGGCCGCGCCACCGGCCTGTGCCTCGGCTCCGAGGTCGACATGGGAACCCCCGACCTGACCTGAGCACACGGGGCCCGACCCGAGCGTCGACCCCGGGCCATTGACAGGAGTCACACCTGATCGTGTGGCTTTTTCACCTCCGCCGCCATAACAATGGGATTGCATGGCACCAACCGGCAACCAGCAGTTGATCGACTGGGTCTCCCACTGGCAGGAGATCCTCACTCCCGACCAGATCCACTGGTGCGACGGCTCCGAGGCCGAGTACGACAGGTTGGCTGGCGAACTTGTCGAGGCAGGCACCTTCGAGCGCCTCAACGACGACCTCAGGCAGAACAGCTACCTGGCCCTGTCCGACCCGGCCGACGTGGCAAGGGTCGAGGACCGCACCTACATCTCCACCACCAACCCCGGAGACGCCGGCCCAACCAACAACTGGCGCGACCCCGACGAGTTGAAGGCCGAGATGCTCGGGCTGTACCGGGGGGCGATGAAGGGCCGGACCATGTACGTGGTCCCGTTCAGCATGGGGCCGCTGGGTTCGCCCATCGCCCACATAGGCGTTCAACTGACCGACTCGCCCTACGTGGTGGTGAACATGCGGATCATGACCCGCATGGGCCAGGCGGTCCTCGACGTCCTCGGCGACGACCCGTTCGTTCCCTGCATTCACTCGGTCGGCCACCCCCTGGTCGACGGAGCCCAGGATGTCCCCTGGCCCTGTGATGCCGACAACAAGTACATTTCCCACTTCCCCGAAACCAGGGAGATCTGGTCCTACGGCTCGGGCTACGGCGGCAACGCCCTACTCGGGAAGAAGTGCTTCGCCCTGCGCATCGCCTCCACCATGGCCCGCAACGACGGCTGGCTGGCCGAACACATGCTCATCCTCGGAATCACGCCTCCCGGCGGCGAGAAGCGCTACATAGCCGCCGCCTTCCCGTCGGCCTGCGGCAAGACCAACATGGCCATGCTCGTACCGACCCTCCCGGGCTGGACCGTCGAGACCGTCGGCGACGACATCGCATGGATGAAGTTCGGAGACGACGGTCGCCTCTACGCCATCAACCCCGAAGCCGGGTTCTTCGGCGTTGCCCCCGGCACCTCGTTTGAGACCAACGCCAACGCCATGCGGACCCTGTGGGGCAACTGCATCTACACGAACGTGGCTGCCACGCCTGATGGTGACGTCTGGTGGGAGCGCATGACCGATGATCCCCCATCTGAGCTGACCGACTGGCGGGGTGAGCACTGGACCCCCGACAGCGACACACCGGCCGCCCATCCCAACGCCAGGTTCACGGCACCCGCGTCACAGTGCCCATCGATCGCCCCCGAGTGGGAGGACCCCGCAGGGGTTCCGATATCGGCGATCCTGTTCGGTGGCCGCAGGGCCACCAACGTGCCGCTCGTAACAGAGGCGCACAGCTGGGAACACGGGGTCTTCCTCGGTTCAATCATGAGCTCCGAGAAAACCGCTGCAGCCGCCGGAACCGTGGGCGAGGTTCGCTTCGACCCGTTCGCCATGCTTCCCTTCATCGGCTACAACGTCGGCGACTACTTCGCCCACTGGCTGGAGATGGGAGCCGGTGCCGACCCGGAGAAGCTTCCCCGCATGTACTGGGTGAACTGGTTCCGCAAGGACATCGACGGAGACTTCATGTGGCCCGGCTTCGGCGAGAACTCCAGGATCCTGAAATGGGTGATGGAGAGGCTCGACGGAACCGCAGAAGCCGAACCGAACGCCATCGGCCTCGTACCCGGCCTCGACTCCATTGACCGCGACGGCCTGAACCTGACCGACGACGACATGGCCGCCCTGTTGGCCGTCGACGAGAATGCATGGCAGCACGAGGCCGACCTGATCGAGCAGCACTACACCCGCGCCGGCGAAAGGCTCCCCGAGGAGTTGCAGAACCAGTTGGCCGACCTCCGCAGGCGGCTCTCGACCTGAGTGGCGCTCAGCCGGCCCCGACGAGCATTGCCCTGATTCCCAGCCCCATCAGGAACAGGCCTGCGAAGCCGTAGAGCAGGTGGCGGTGGGCCCGCATGCTCTGGCGGTAGCTGTACACGATTCCCACGGTGATGAACGCCACGAACCCGTAGAACAGGTGGAACTGCGGCGGGTCGATTCCCTGGCCCGCCACCAGGCCAACCCCGATCGTGACCTGACCCACGATCGACAACTGCACCAGGGCCACGAACCACCACAGCGCCCGGCCGCGCAGGACAACGACACGGTGGGCTGCGAGCGCCCAGGCGCCGGCCATGCCGTTGCCGATCACCATCATCCACGCCATTCCCTCGTGGATGCCGCGCAGGCTGGCGAGGGTCAACACGACCGGGTAGGTCATCAGGCCACCGCCCCTGACGACCGCAGGGTGGCGATCTCGCCGGCGTCGTAGCCGGCCATGGACAGAACCTCGTCGGTGTGCTGGCCCGGATGGGCCGGTGGGCCCTGCACCTCGCCGGGGGTGCGGCTCAGCCTCGGTGCCGGCCCGGGCTGGACAAGCCCCGCCACCTCGACGAACGTGCCGCGCTCGACGTTGTGTGGGTGCTCGGTGGCCTCGTGGGCGGTGAGAACCGGCGCGTAGCAGACGTCGCTCCCCTCGAGGATCTCGTCCCACTCGCTGCGGGTTCGGGTTGCCACGACCTCGGCCACCCGGCGCTTCAGGTCGGGCCAGCGTGACCGGTCGTGCTGACCGGCGAACTCCTCGGGGTCGAGGCCCAACTTCTCGATCAACTCGGCGTAGAACTGCGGTTCGATGGAACCGATCGAGATCCAGCCCCCGTCGGAGCACTCGTACACGTCGTAGAAGTGGGCGCCCGTGTCGAGCATGTTGGCGCCGCGAGCAGGGTCCCAGAAGCCTGTTGCCATCATCCCGTGGAACATACCCATGAGGCTGGCGGCCCCATCGACCATTGCAGCGTCGACCACCTGCCCCTTGCCGGAGGACCGGGCCTCCAGCAGGGCACAGACCATGCCGAACGCCAGGTACATGCCACCACCGCCGAAGTCGCCCACCAGGTTCAGCGGCGGAACGGGTCCCGAGTCGTCCCTGCCCATGTGGGCCAGCACACCGGCGAGAGCTATGTAGTTGATGTCGTGACCCGCTGCGTGCGAGTAGGGACCCTCCTGGCCCCATCCGGTCATTCGCCCGTACACGACAGCCGGGTTACGGGCCATGCAGTCATCGGGTCCGACTCCCAGCCGCTCGGCCACCCCGGGGCGAAAGCCCTCAAAGACCATCTCGGCACCCTCGACGAGGCGCATGACGACCTCGAGTCCCTCGGGCGACTTGAGGTCGACGCCCACGCTGCGGCGTCCCCGGTCGTTGACCATCATCGGGGGCTCGGCCGGGTCGCCACCACGAACGGAACCGGCACGGTCGATGCGGATGACATCGGCCCCCATGTCCGAGAGCATCATCCCGCAGAACGGACCCGGCCCGATTCCGGCGAGTTCCACCACCCGGACACCGTCAAGAGCCCCCATCGGTGCCTCCCATTCCCGTACCACCAGATACTCCGGCCCCGACCGCCAGACAATGGGTCGAGATTGCCCCGATCAGTTGAGGCCATGCGCCCGGCGGCAGATCGTGGCCCCAGCCCTCGATCAACACTAGGTCGGCACCCGGCACGATCGCTGCCGTCCTCTCGCCGCCGCTCATGGGCAGCAGCGTGTCGGCGGTTCCGTGGACCACACGTGTAGGCACCCTCATCGCGCCAAGTGCCTCCTCACGGTTGCCTGCGCCGGCTGCGAACTGGCGGTCGAAGGCACCGGGTGGCTGGACGGAACGGGCGGCGTACCGGGCGAACGTTGCCAGGGCGTGGTCGTCATCGTGCCATTCGGGGCTCGCCCAGAGGCGACGGTCGGCGAGGTCCTTGGCGGCACGCTCGTCGGGCGTGTCGGGAGCGGGTGCCACCAGGGCGGCCAGCACCTCACCGGAGGGTCTTCCAAAATCGGGGTTTCCCGTGTTGGAACCCATCGAGACGAGACTGTGGGCCCGGTCCGGGTGCTCTATGGCGAAGGTCTGGGCGATCATCCCCCCGAGGGAGAACCCCACAATGTGTGCACGCTCGACGCCCAGGTGGTCAAGCAGCCCAACCGCGTCGTCGGCCATGTCGGAAAGGGTGTACGACACCCCGTCATCGAGCATCGTGGAGAGCCCGCTGTCACGGTGGTCGTAGCGCACGACCCTGAAGCCGGTGGCGGCCAGACCCTCACAAAAGCCCTCCTCCCACAACAACAGCTGGCTGCCCAGACCGTGCATCAACAAGATCGTGGGGGCATCGACATCACCGAACGACTCGAAGCAGAGGTCTATTCCGGTGGGCAGTTCGGCGGTGCTCATAGGGCCATCATCGGATGCCAGTGACCGTCGGGCAAACCGGGCGGGCCTTCGGTGCACACACGGCGGGTACCGTCACCGGTGTGACGACCATCCACGACCGCCGGTTCGCCGAACTGGACACGTCGACCCTCTACTCGATCATGCAGCTGCGGGCGGTCGTGTTCGTGGTCGAACAGGACATCGTCTACACCGATCCTGACGGGCGCGACTCCGAGGACGGCACCCGACACGTGTTCGTCGATGAACCGGGCGGAGGCATCTCCACATACCTGCGGCTCCTCGCCGAGGCCGACGGAAGCCACCGGATCGGCAGGGTCGTCACCGATCAGGCGCACCGCGGTCAGGGCCTCGCCGGGAAGCTCATCGAACACGTACACAGGTCGACATCGGGGCGCATAACCCTCCACGCCCAGGTCCACCTCGAGGCCTGGTACCGGTCTCTGGGCTACGAGCGGACCGGGCCCGACTTCGACGACGAGGGGCTACCCCACGTACCGATGGAGCGGCTGCCCGGCTGACCGCGGCAACCGGACGCGGGACCTCAGGCCCAGCCCAACTCCTCGAGGCGGTGGTCGTCTATCCCAAAGTGGTGGGCCACCTCGTGCACGACGGTCACACCAATCTGGTGACGGAGTTCGGTCAGGTCCCGACAGATCCCACACAAGGTGAGGCGGTAGAGGGTTATCCGATCCGGCAGGACCGCACCTCCTCCCCCGTAGCCCTCCCTGCCGGTGAGGGGAACGCCCTCATAGAGGCCGATCAGGTTGGTCGGATCACCCCTGTCCTCGACCAGGACCGCCACGTTGTCCATGAGGGCACCCAACTCCGGGGGGAGTGAGTCCAGCGCCTCGGCCACGAGGGCCTCGAAGGTCTCCACGTCGACGGACTGCATTCCCGGAATCGTAGGGGTGTCGATCCGCCCAGAAGACCAGAGACCCCCGGGGAAGGCCGTCACCTGCCGTGGGTAGGGTGCGACCATGTCCTCACCCGTGTCGGAACCCGGCATGCTCAGCGACGAACCCGGAACATCAGCGGCCGCCGACGCCCTGCTTCACGGCCTCAACGAGGCACAGGCCGACGCTGTCACCAGTGACGCCGTTCCCCTCGCCATCCACGCCGGAGCAGGCTCGGGCAAGACGCGGGTGCTCACCCGCCGCATCGCCTGGCGCTCCCTCACCGGCCGCAGCGACCCCCGGCGCGTTCTGGCCCTCACCTTCACCCGCAAGGCCGCCGCCGAACTGAGATCCCGGCTACGCATCCTGGGCCTCCGAGACCAGGTTGCGGCCGGAACCTTCCACTCGGTCGCCTACGCGCAGCTGCGGATCTGGTGGAGCGACAACGACATTGCCGAACCGCAGCTGCTCGACCGAAAGTTCGGCATGGTCACCTCGCTCCTGCCGCGCGACAAGCGCGCTACCGACACCCTCGACGTGGTCGGAGAGATCGAATGGGCCAAGGCCCGACGGGTGACTCCCGAGAGATACACCGCTGCAGCCGAGGAGGCCGGCCGGAACCCACCGTTGCCACTCACGGTCCTGGCCGGGATCTTCAAGGACTACGAGGACCTCAAGTCCCAGAGGGGAATGGTCGACTTCGACGACCTGCTCGATGGCTGCAGGCGTGCCCTCACCGGCGACGGCCGGAGGTCCAAGCTGTTCGCCGATGCACAGAGGTGGCGCTTCCGGCACCTCTACGTCGACGAGTTCCAGGACGTCAACCCCCTCCAGTTCTCCCTGCTGGATGCCTGGCTGGGTGGCCGAAACGACCTCTGCGTGGTGGGCGATCCCGACCAGGCCATCTACGGCTGGAACGGTGCCGACGCCGACCACCTGCGCCGCTTCAGCACCCACTTCCGCGACGGCACGGTTCTGGAGTTGCGTCAGAACTACCGCAGCACTCCACAGGTCCTGCGTACCGCCGCCGCCGCCCTGTCGAACCGTGACCCCATGGAGGCAAACAAGCCGAGTGGTCCCAACCCCACAATCACCACCCACCCCGACGCCAGGCAGGAGGCCGAGGCAATCGCCCGCAGGGTCAGGGACTCGCGTGGAGCCGACCGGCCCTGGTCACAACAGGCCGTGCTCGTGCGCACCAACGCCCAGGCCGAGGTGGTTGCCACGGCCCTCGGGAACGTCGACATTCCCGTCCGGACACGTTCCGGAAGCGCCCTCCTCGACCGGGCCGACGTGAAGGTCGCCCTGGGTTCCCTGACGAGGAGGAACGGATCCCTCGCCGAGCAGTTGGGCGACCTCCGTTCCGATGCCGGTTCAGACACCCCAGACCAGTCAGACAGCCCCCGCGATGCCGAGCGGGAGGCCGCCTTCGCCGAACTCCGACGCCTTATCGACGAGTTCCTGGCCCTCAACCCACGCGGAACCCCCGATGATTTCAACACCTGGGCCCGCACCAACGCCGGTACCGGAGTCGATGTCTCCTCCGACGCCGTAGAGGTCTCCACCTTCCACGGGGCCAAGGGCCTCGAGTGGCCCATCGTGCACATCGCCGGCCTCGAGAAGGGGCTTGTGCCCATCGCCCATGCCCGCGACCCGAAGTCCCTCGCCGAGGAGCGGCGCCTTCTCTACGTGGCACTGAGCCGCGCCGAGGAGGCACTGCACCTCACCTGGGCGGCCGAACGCACCTTCGGCACCCGTACATCCAAGAGGTCGCCGTCGCCCTGGCTCGACGACCTCCGGGCCGCCATTGACGGCCTCGACAGGCCCCTGAACAGCCGCGACCAGGGCCGTCAGGCGAGGGCTGCACGCTCACGGACCCGTCGCCCGGCACTACCCGACAACCCCGACGTGGCAGCGGTCAAGTCCTGGCGTCTGGCAACCGCCAGGGCAGCCAACGTGCCGGCCTTCGTGGTGTTCACCGACGCCACGCTCGAGGCCCTCCTGGAGCTACGACCCACCACCCCGGCCGAGTTGCTGGCCGTTCCCGGGATCGGACCCGTCAAGGTCGACCGCTACGGTGACGCGCTGCTCGAGGTCCTGGCTGGCCTGGACTGAACCGGCCTACCCGTCCAGCTCTGCAATGAGCCTCTTTGGAGCGGTCAGCCTCCAGGCCTCCTCGACGACACCGGCTACCTCGTCCCAGTCGAGGTCAACATCGAGGCGCAGCCCGACCCAGCCACGCGGGCCCAGGTAGGGCGGGACGAAGAAGCGGTCGGGCTCCTGTTCCACAAGCTCGTCCTGGACCCCTGGCGCAGCCTTGAACCAGATCGTGGGCCTGCCGTCGGCCTGATGCTCATGCAGGTTTGCGAAGGCCCGCCGGCCGACTATGCCAAATGTCGGCATCCCGTGGTTGACGCGTTCCTCGACTCCCGGCAGCGCCAGACACACCCCACGCAGGCCTTCCAGGATCATGTCGTCGGAGGGGGCCCGCGATGGATGCGCCACGGTCGGGGAGGCTCAGCCCAGGTGGAAGTCGGCGACTACCGGGGCGTGGTCGCTGGGCTTTTCGCCCTTGCGCTCGTTGCGGTCGATCAGGACGAAGTCGAGGGCCTCGGCGGCGGGTGGCGAGGCCAGGACCAGGTCGATGCGCATCCCCTGCCTCTTGTAGAAGGCGCCAGCCCGGTAGTCCCACCACGAGTACAGGCCGGCGTCGTCGAAGCGCTCCCGGAACACGTCGACCAGTCCGAGGCCGGTAAGGCGGTCGATGGCCTCACGCTCAGGTCCGGTCACGTGGGTTGAGCCCTCGAACGCCGCCGGGCTCCAGACGTCGCGGTCGTCGGGGGCCACGTTGAAGTCGCCCACCACGACTACCCGGTCGGCTACCGGGTCGGTGTTGGCGACAAGGTCGTCGTAGAGGCGACCCAGCCAGTCCAGCTTGTAGTGGTAGTGGTCGTGGTCGACCTCGCGGCCGTTGGGCACGTAACAGCATGCAACCCGCACTCCCCCACAGGTGGCCCAGAGGATGCGGGCGTCAGGATCGGGGTCGTCCCTACCGTCGGCGAACCCGGCACGGACGTCATCGAGGCCGACCCGCGAGATGATGGCCACGCCGTTCCAGCGTCCCTCGCCGTGGTGCGCCGACTCGTAGCCGAGCGCCGCGAAGGCAGCGTGCGGGAACGCCTCGTCGGTCATCTTGGTCTCCTGGATGCACAGCACGTCGGGCTGAACGGCCCTGATCCATGCCTCAACCCTTCCGAGCCGGGCCTTCAGGGAGTTGACGTTCCAGGTGACGATTCTCATCAGGACCGACGGTACCGCCTCTCCGGGCCGGCTCAGGACAGCGCCAGCCCGACGGCAGCGGACAGTTCGGCGATCGCCGCTGCCGGATCGCCAACCTTGATCGTCGTCATGCCCATCGCACGGGCCGGCTTCAGGTTCACGCCAAGGTCGTCGAGGAACACGCATTCCGGAGCCTCGACCCCGAGGCGTCCACAGGCGATCTCGTAGAAGCGCTGCTCGGGCTTGCGGCAACCGACCACGCTCGATTCCACGACCACGTCGAACATGTCGACCACCTCAGCGAAGTCCGGAGCCATGTCACCGTCGGCCATGGGCTCGACGTTGTTGGTGAGCAGCGCCGTGGGAAACCCCGCTGAGCAGCGGCGCAGGGCCTCGACCATGGTGGGCCTCAGGTCGCCGCGCAGGCCGGCGAGGACCCGCCCGGCATCGACCGTCAGGCCCAGTGCCGCAGCCTCAGCCTCGAAGAGGCGACAGAACTCGTCTGTCCCGACCTCTCTTCTCTCGAAGGCCGCCCATGCATTGGTGTCGGGGTTCGTGGAGTTGAGGCGCCTGATCGTGTCCGGGGGCAGGCCGGCCTCGGCCTCATATGAGGCGAACGCCTCAAAGGGGCTGGTGGTCAACACACCGCCGAAGTCGAAGAGGACCGCCTTGATCACGGCGGCGATCGTAGGGCCGATGGCGGCCTGGGACGACCACGGGCGCCGGGCAGCCGCGCCGATAGCCTCAGCCGCCATGAGCGCCCAGTTCATCTTCACCATGCGCAAGGTCGGCCGGTTCCACCCGCCGGACCGCGACGTCCTCAAAGACATCACCCTGGCCTTCTACCCGGGAGCCAAGATCGGCGTGCTTGGCTCCAACGGTGCCGGAAAGTCCACCCTTCTTCGAATCATGGCGGGACTGGACGACGGCTTCACCGGAGAGGCCCGCCTGACCGACGGTTTCACCGTCGGCCTGCTCGAACAGGAACCGACTCTCGACGAATCCATGGACGTCCAGGGAAACGTGATGGAGGCCGTGGGCGAGGTGGCCGGCCTGCTGGCCCGCTACGAGGAGGTCCTGGCCGGCTGGGGCGAACCCGACGCCGACTTTGAGAGGTTGGGAGAGGACCAGGCCGCCCTGGAAAAGCGGATCGAGGCCGCCGGCGCATGGGACCTGCAGCGCAACATCGAGATCGCAATGGATGCCCTGCGCCTGCCACCCGGTGATGCCGACGTGACGACCCTGTCGGGCGGCGAGCGCCGACGCGTGGCGCTGTGTCGCCTGCTGCTCTCACGGCCCGACCTGTTGTTGCTTGACGAGCCCACCAACCACCTCGACGCCGAGTCCGTGGCATGGCTCGAGCGCACGCTGCGCGACTACGCCGGCACCGTCGTCGCCATCACACACGACCGGTACTTCCTCGACAACGTGGCCGGCTGGATCCTGGAGCTGGACCACGGCCGGGGTATCCCCTATGAGGGCAACTACTCCGGTTGGCTGGAACAGAAGCGGGCACGTCTGGACGCCGAGGCGAAGACCGACTCGGCACGTCGGCGCACGCTGGACCGCGAGTTGGAATGGGTTCGCATGGCACCCAGGGCCCGCCAGGCCAAGGGCAAGGCCAGGCTGGCCGCCTACGACCGCCTCGTGGCAGAAGCCGCTGCGGGCGATCAGCGCGACAGGGAACTCCAGATCCAGATTCCCGCCAACCAACGCCTCGGCGACCAGGTGGTCGAGGTGGACCGCCTCTCCAAGGGATTCGGCGACCACCTGCTGATAGACGACCTCTCCTTCTCCTTGCCGCCGGCGGGCATCGTGGGCGTGATCGGCGGAAACGGGGCCGGCAAGACCACGCTGTTCCGGATGCTGGTGGCAGCAGCCGAGGGCAACGCCGACGGACCGACCGCCGCCGACTCCGGCGAGGTCCGCATCGGTTCGACGGTCGAGATCGGCTACGTGGACCAGTCACGTGCCTCCCTGGACCCCGAACGCACCGTGTACCAGGAGATCACCGACGACAAGGAGTTCCTGCAGGTCGGAAAGCGCGAGGTGAACGGCAGGGCCTACGTGGCGTCGTTCAACTTCAAGGGATCAGACCAGCAGAAGCTGGTGGGTGACCTCTCCGGCGGAGAACGCAACCGCGTCCACCTGGCCAAGGTGCTCAAGAGTGGGGCCAACCTGCTGCTCCTTGATGAGCCCACCAACGACCTCGACGTCGACACCCTGCGGGCACTCGAGGCCGGCCTCGACGCCTTCGCCGGCTGTGCCGTCATCATCAGCCACGACCGCTGGTTCCTCGACCGCGTGGCCACCCACGTGCTTGCCTTCGAGGGCGACTCCCAGGTGCGCTGGTTCGAGGGCAACTTCAGTGAATACGAGGCGGTCCGGAAGAAGGAGCTGGGTGCCGATGCCCAGCCGCACCGGGTGCGCTACAAGCCGCTGGTCCGGAGCTGAGGGTCCCGTGAGCGCCGCCGATGCCCAGACCCGGATCGTCGCCCCGTCCGTTGTGAGGGCCGTCGGGCTGGTGTTCTGCGTGACTGGTATCGCCGGCATGATCATCACGTCCATCGCCGACAGCATCGACGCTGCCATCGCCTTCGGGTTCGTAGGTGCCACCGGCGCCCTCGCCCTGCTGCTGGTAGGCGTGCTGGTACCGGCCGTCGAGCGTGCGGCGTCACTGGACGAGGAACAGGCCTCTCGGCTGGAGGAGCGTGTGCAGCGCCTGGTGGCCGCCGGAGCCGACGAGGGCGAGGTGCGTGCCGCAGTGGATGCGGCGACCGAGTTGGGAAGGCGCTCGAGGGGCGGCTGAGGAGTTCGCCTGGAGGCGGGCGGCGACACGCCAAGTGAGCTCTGATATCATGGGATATCACTGGAGGTGGTGATGACCAACATCCTGATCCGAGACGTCCCCGACGAAGTCCTCGCAGCGATCGACACAAGAGCGCAACGAGTTGGCCTGTCACGGGCTGAATACCTCCGTCGAACGCTCGAGCGCGAACGCTCCGGCGAGACCGGCCCAGTCAAGGTTGAGCACCTGAGGCAGGTAGCGCAGCTCGCCGAGGATCTTGACGACGCCACCGTCATGTCCGGCGCCTGGTCGTGACGACCTGGCTCATCGACAAGTCTGCGATCAGCCGACTGCACCTCACAGAAAGCGCAGCTCTCTGGGCCGAGCGGATCGAACGAGGCATCGTCCGGATCTCCACCGTCACGCGACTCGAAGTCGGCTACTCGGCTCGCTCGGCCACCGACCACCGCACACTGCTTTCCTCACCCCCCGTTGCGTCCATGCCAGTCGAGTACCTCACACCCAGGATCGAGGACCGCGCTGTTGAGGTGCAGTCAATCCTTGCCGAGCGCGGCCAACACCGGGCACCATCAATCCCTGACCTCCTGGTCGCCGCAACGGCCGAACTTGCCGCACTCACAGTGCTCCACCTCGACAAGGACTTCGACCTGATCGCCGAAATCACCAGCCAACCGGTCGAGCGCCTCGACACAACGTAGGCCCGTGAGTAAGGGGCCGAATGCCCGGTCGACACCAGAACCAGAGAGGCGAAAACCTCAGGCCGATTGCCGGAGCAACATCGTGGCCACCCAGCGGAGCAGCACTGAAACCAACGCGCCGACAACGAAGTTGGCCATCGACAGGCCGGTAGCAGCGAAGCCGGTCAGGAGAGTGTTCAGGAAACCCTCGGTGAGGTTCATTCGGCCGACTATGAAGCCGAATATCAGCGAGACAGCGAGGCCGACAAGGGCGATCCACCTCCACGTGACACGTTCACGAACGAAGGCCCCGGCAACCAGACCGACCATGAGCATGACCGGGATCATCGGCGCTGTGCTGATGGGTGACCATGCCTCATCAACAGACCTCAGCCCAGCAGGTCGAGGACCCTTGTTGCCGCGGCAACTGCGGGGCCGTCCTCGGGGGTGAGCACCAGATCGGGGGCCTCTGGCCGCTCGAAGGGGCCGTCCACGCCGGTGAAGCCGGGCATCTGGCCCGCTCGCGCCAGGGCGTAGAAGCCCTTGACGTCACGTTGCTCACAGACCTCCAAAGGGGTGTCTACGAACACCTCGAGGAACTTCAGACCGGCATCCTCGTGGATGGCGCGGGCGTTTCGGCGGCCGGCCCGGTAGGGGCTGATCAGTGCCACCAGGGCCACCGTCCCCGAATCGGCGAACAGGCGGGCCACCTCTGCGACGCGGCGCATGTTCTCACCGCGATCCTCGTCGGTGAACCCCAGATCGCCGGAGAGGCCGTGACGGATGTTGTCGCCGTCGAGCATGTAGGCGGGCCTGCCGTCGGCCACGAGCAGGCGCTCGACCGCAGCGGCGACCGTTGACTTGCCTGACCCTGACAGGCCCGTGAACCAGACCGTGGCCCCCCGCTGACCCGTGGCCTCCCAGCGCTCGGTCCGCTCGATCAGGCCCGGCTGCCAGACGACATCGGGGCTGGTCCCTGCCGGATCGCCCTCCAACTCAGGAACCTCCGCCCAGGATCATCCCTGCGGCGACCGTGGCATTGGTTGTCTCGTCGATGAGCACAAAGCTGCCTGTGGAGCGGTTGCGGCGGTACTCGTCGAAGAACAGCGGCTGGGTGCACCGCAGCGACACACGGCCGATCTCGTTGAGGCCCAGCGAGGTCGCCGCCTCATCACGGTGGAGGGTGTTGACGTCGAGCCGATAGCGGAGGTCGGTGACCATGGCCCGCGCTGACCGGGTGGTGTGCTTGATGGCCAACTTCATACGGGGCGTCAGCGAGGAGGCCTCAGACATCCAGCAGACCATCGCGTCGATGTCCTGGCCCGCCGACGGCTGGTTGTTGGGTCGACAGATCATGTCGCCGCGGGACACATCAAGGTCGTCGGTGAGGCGAACGGTGACCGACATGGGAGCGAAGGCCTCATCGACCGGCCCATCGAACGTATCCACCGACTCGATGGTCGTGGTGAACCCGCTGGGCAGGACCATGACCTCGTCGCCGGGCTTGAACACTCCGCCCACCACGGCGCCCGCATAGCCGCGGTAGTCGTGGTGCTCATCGGTCTGGGGACGGATCACGTACTGGACGGGGAAGCGGGCGTCGATGAGGTTCCGGTCGCTGGCGATGTGCACCTCCTCGAGGTGGTGCAGCAGCGAGGTGCCCTCGTACCACGGGGTGTTCAGCGAGCGCTCAACGATGTTGTCGCCGTGAAGTGCCGACACCGGGATGAAGGTGAGGTCGTTGACATCCAGCTTCATGGCGAAGTCGCGGAACTCGGCCTTGACCTTCTCGTAGGCGTCCTGGTCGAAGTCGACCAGGTCCATCTTGTTGACGCACACGACGAGGTGGGGAATCCGCAGCAGCGACGCCAGGAAGGCGTGCCTACGGGACTGCTCGACCACGCCCTTGCGGACGTCGACGAGCACCAGGGCCAGGTCGGCGGTGGAGGCGCCCGTGACCATGTTGCGCGTGTACTGGATGTGGCCGGGAGTGTCGGCGATTATGAACTTGCGTCGGGGCGTGGCGAAGTAGCGGTAGGCGACGTCAATGGTGATGCCCTGCTCACGCTCGGCACGCAGACCGTCGGTCAGCAGGGCAAGGTTGGTGTACTCGTTGCCCATCTGCTGCGACGTCCGCTCGACGGACTCCAGCTGGTCCTGGAAGATGGCCTTGGTGTCGTAGAGAAGGCGGCCGATGAGCGTGGACTTGCCGTCGTCGACGCTGCCGGCTGTGGCGAACCTGAGGAGCTCCATCAGAAGTACCCCTCCTTCTTGCGGTCCTCCATTGCGGCCTCGGAGACACGGTCGTCGGCACGGGTGGCACCCCGCTCGGTGATCCGGGTGGCCGAGACCTCCTCGATGACCTGGTCGATGGTGGTCGCCGCCGACTCGACGGCCCCGGTGCAACTCATGTCGCCGACCGTTCGGTAGCGCACCCGTCGGGTGGCTACATCCTCGCCGGGGAGTTGCTCTATGAACGGGCTCTCCGCCAGGAGCATGCCGTCGCGTTCGAACACCGAACGGTCGTGTGCGTAGTAGACGCCCGGGATCTCCACACCCTCGTGCTGGATGTACTGCCAGATGTCCAACTCGGTCCAGTTGGAGATGGGGAACACCCGGATGTGCTCACCGCGACGGATGCGGCCGTTGTAGAGGCTCCAGACCTCGGGACGCTGGTTCTTGGGATCCCACTGGCCGAACTCGTCGCGGAACGAATAGACCCGCTCCTTGGCCCGGGCCTTCTCCTCGTCACGGCGGGCCCCTCCAAATAGCGAGTCGAAACCATGTTCGGCGATGGCGTCAAGCAGCGCCGTGGTCTGGAGGCGGTTGCGGCTGGCCCTGGGGCCTGTCTCCTCGATGACCCTGCCCTCGTCGATGGACTTCTGCACAGAGGCCACGACCAGGCGGGCGCCGGCCTCAGCCAGGCAGCGGTCGCGAAACTCGATCACCTCGGGAAAGTTGTGGCCGGTGTCCACGTGCATGACAGGGAAGGGCAGGCGTGCCGGAGCAAAGGCCTTGACCGCCAGGCGCAGCATGACTATCGAGTCCTTGCCACCCGAGAACAGCAGGCAGGGACGTTCGAACTCGGCGGCCACCTCACGGAAGACGTGGATGGACTCCGCCTCGAGGAACCCGAGGTGGCTTAGCTCGTAGGCATTGGTGGAGGTGGCTGTCATGGAAACCCCGGAAGACGGGCGATACTCGTGCCTAGATCGTATTGCCGGCGCTGGCGCCACCACCGCACCAGGCACGAGAAAAGGTGAGCACATGGCCACACCCGAAGACCACGCACTGGCGGAGGCCCTCGCCACAACCGCCGGGAACCTGTTGTGTGAGGTACGCGCCCGTCTGGCCGACGAGGGGGCTACCCGGCAGGAACTACGTGAGGCAGGCGACCGGCAGGCCCACGACCTCCTCATGGCGGCGCTGGCCACCGAGAGGCCAGGTGACGCGGTGCTCTCGGAGGAGGGGGCGGCCCACCGAGTCCACCCGGACCGCTCCGGTGCGCAGAGGGTCTGGATCATCGACCCCCTGGACGGAACCCGCGAGTTCAGCGAGCCTCCGCGAACCGACTGGGCGGTACACGTGGCCCTCGCCGAGGGTGGCCTCCCGACGGTAGGAGCCGTTGCACTACCCGCTCTGGGAGTGACGCTTTCCACAGACGCGGCGGCGGAAGCGACCGAATTCTCACCGGTTCCCGACCAGCCACGGGTGGTCGTGAGCCGAACCCGACCCCCGGCCGAGGCGCTCGCCGTAGCCGAGGCACTGGGTGGCGTCCTCGTTGAGATGGGCTCTGCCGGAGCCAAGGCCATGGCCTTGGTCCGCGGAGAGGCCGACGTGTACGTCCACTCGGGCGGCCAGTACGAGTGGGACAACTGCGCCCCGGTGGCAGTGGCCGCTCAGGTCGGCCTCCACACCTCACGCCTTGACGGGTCGCCCCTCACCTACAACCACGCAGACCCCTACCTGCCCGACCTGGTGATCTGTCGGGCCGAGCTGGCCGATGCCGTGGCGGCAACCCTGTCCGGCCTGCTCTGACTGAAACCCCATGCGCCTCGTCATCGCCCGCTGCACCGTCGACTACGACGGACGCCTCACCGCCCACCTTCCCGAAGCCACCCGCCTGCTCATGGTCAAGGCCGACGGGTGCGTGGCGATCCACGCCGACGGCGGTGCCTACAAGCCGCTCAACTGGATGACCGCGCCGAACACGCTCATCGAGGAGGAGGGCTCCTGGATCGTCCGCAACCCGAAGGGCGAGACCCTCACGATCACCCTCCATGAGGTGATCAGCGACACGGAATACCCGCTCGGCGACGATCCGGGCCTCCAGAAGGACGGTGTCGAGGCACATCTGCAGGAGCTGCTGGCTGCCGACCCCACCTTCATGGCCGACGACCTTCGCCTCGTCCGCCGCGAGTACCCGACCGCAGTTGGTCCGGTAGACCTGTTGTGTCGAGACGCCGACGGTGTGGCTGTTGCCATCGAGGTGAAGCGCCGGGGCGAGATAGACGGGGTGGAACAGCTCACCCGCTACCTGGACTTCCTCAACAGGGATCCAATGCTCAGACCGGTGCGCGGCATGTTCGTGGCCCAGGAGGTCAGACCGCAGGCGAGGGTGCTGGCCGACGACCGTGACATCGAGTGGCTGGAGGTCGACTACGACGACCTGCGCGGCATCGAGTCAAATGAGCTGAAGCTGTTCTGATGCAGGTTGACGTTGCCGTGGTCGGTGGGGGGCCTGCCGGGTCCGCAGCAGCCACCCTCCTGGCCCGGGCAGGGCGTTCCGTTCTGCTCATCGACAAGGCCACCTTCCCGAGAGACAAGTGCTGCGGGGACGGCCTCACGACCCTGGCGCTACGGCTCTGCGAACAACTTGGCCTGGATCCGGACCAGACCTCAAGTTGGCATCCGGTAGCCGGGGCGGTCATGCACTCGACATCGGGTTGGGCAGCCACGTTCCAGCTCCCCACAGGCTCCGGGCAGTTCGCCGCGGTCGTACCAAGGGCGGAACTCGACCTCGCACTGCTGGACCTCGCCAGCGCAGCCGGCGCAGACGTCAGCCAGAACAGCGCCCTGGCAGGAATACGGATCGACGGCGACTCAGCAGTCCTTGAGGTCGACGGCATCGGCGAGGTGGCAGCCGGCGCTGTGGTGGCCGCGGACGGAATGTGGTCGCCAACCCGCAGGTCCCTGGGCCTAACCGAGGAGGGCTACCGGGGCGAGTGGCACGCCTTCCGGCAGTACGTGTCCGGCGTGGGCCCCGCAGCGGCCGACCTGCACGTCTGGTTCCAGGCCGACCTGCTACCCGGGTACGCATGGAGCTTCCCCCTGCCGGGCGGACGGGCCAACGTGGGTTTCGGCGTACTCAGGGGTGGGCGCGTCCCCATCGGTGAAACCGGCGCCATCTGGTCCGGCCTCCTGGAACGTCCAGAAATACGGGAGGTTCTCGGCGAGGCTGCTGTTCCCGAGGGTCGCCATATGGCTTGGCCGATCCCCACACGGATCTCCTCGGCGGTGCTCAACCACGGTCCCGTGCTGTTCACCGGCGACGCCGCCGGGGCGACCGACTCTCTCACCGGCGAGGGGATCGGACAGGCCCTTCTAACCGGAACGCTGGCAGCCAAGGCAATCCTGGCCGGTGGCCCACCTGACTCGATCGGGTCCCGGTACAGGCAGGCGGTGAGACGGGACCTGGTTGCCGACCACCGAATGTCGACTGCCGTACGGCACCTCATGTCGAATGCGATGACAGTTGACGGTCTCGTGCGGCTGGCTGGATCCACCGCATGGACCCGGCGCAACTTCGCCCGGTGGCTGTTTGAGGACTATCCACGCGCCCTGCTGGCCACGCCGAGGCGCTGGCGGCGGGGAGCCCTGAGCCAACCCGGTACGTACCGCCCGTAGGCTTGGATCCCATGGTCACGACTCCAGAGCCGGAGAGGCCCCTCCACCTCGTTGTCGACGGCCCAGAAGAAGCTGGCGAGATGCCGGAGGCCGCTGAGCCCGGGCACCCCCTCGGCAAGGTGGGAGCCGCCGTCGACGATGCCATCGACAGAATCTGGGAGCCGCTCCGTGGCAACCAGTTGGCCGACCGGGTCTTCTACACCGCCAGCGAGCTGGGTGACTTCAGCCTCATCTGGCACATCGCCGGAACCGCCAGGGGTCTCACATCGCGTCGCGGCCACCGGGAGGCTGCCCGCCTGGCTCTGGCCCTTGGGCTCGAGTCGGCACTTGTCAACGGCGCGATCAAATCCCTGTTCCGTCGCGAGCGGCCCCTCCACGAAGAGGAGAGGCCACACAACCTGAGGCAGCCTCTCACCAGCAGCTTCCCGTCGGGGCACGCCTCCGCGGCGTTCATGGCCGCAACCCTGTTGTCGGAACGCTCAAGGGTGAAGCCGCTGTGGTACGGGCTGGCGGGGGTGGTTGCCGCCTCGAGGATCCATGTTCGTATCCACCACGCCAGCGATGTCGTCGTGGGCGCCGGGGTTGGCCTGCTTATTGGCCGAGTGGTCCGGAGGATCTTCTCGCTGAGGTAGGCAGTTGACCGGCTGACCATGCCGGTCGTGAAACTCAGTTGGCCGAGGCGGCCTCTATTGCAGCGTCGCTCGTTGCCAGCAACAGGCGAAGGTCGAGCAGCAGGTCGGCCACCTCGGAGGACGCAATGAGCTCACGGCTCTTGGTGGTGCCGAGCCCCCGGTCGATGATGGCCTTGATCTCGTCAATTGTTGCTGTGTCGAGCGTCTCGGTCACTGGCATCTCCCTTCCGTCTGGTTCGGCAACAGGTCAACCTGCCTGTGTGGAAACCACACTAGACGTTCCCCGACGCGTTCCGCGCCCAGGTTCGGCTGTCACACCCCGTGTTCATACTTCGACCATGAACGAACAGCTCAGCCTCACGAGACCGACGAAGAGACAGGGGGAATGGCCCCGTCACCGCCCGATGGATGCACACACCCGTCAGATCGGCCTGGCAGGAGTTGCCGAGGCCCGGGCGCTGCTGGCCAGCCACCCACGGTCGCGCCTCGACCGGTCGGTCGAGTCGATGGAACCCGAAGCGCCTGTGGGCGGGCGCAGTGGAGACAAGATCGCAGATGCCGCCTGACCTGTCACCGGGCGACACGGGCCTGTTCCAGGTGGTCAGGGTCCACCCGATTGAAAAGGTTGCAACGATGGTTGTCGGCGTCGTGATGGGCCTGACGATCCTTGGCATGGGCCTAGCCGCCTGCTCACGGGACCAGCCACCGTCCGCTGGGCTCGGCACCGTGGTCGGCGTCATAGACGGAGACACCGTCGTCATTGACCTGAGCGGCAACGACGAGATCGTCAGACTGCTGGGAATCGACACACCCGAGACCGTGCACCCCGACCGCCCGGTCGAGTGCTTTGGCTCCGAGGCATCCGCGCGCATGGCGCTGCTGCTCCCGCCGGGAACCGCGGTACTCGTACAACGAGATGTAGAGGCACGTGACCGCTACGGCCGGCTCCTCGCATACATCGAGCGGCTGTCAGACGGCCTGGCGGTCAACGCATCCATGGTCGAGCGGGGCTTTGCCGCATCCCTCCACATCTCCCCCAACGACGGGCTGCGCCATGAACTGGCAGCAGCAGAGAGCCGCGCCAGGGCAGCCGGGCTGGGACTCTGGTCGGCCTGCGGTGGAGCCCACGAGCCGCTTTCCTGAACGACCATCCCACCCGCTCACCTGGGGTACCGTTCCAACCGTGACCAACACCGGTGCGAGCGCGCTCTCAGAGGTACTCGGCCACGCTGCCGACGACAGGCTCCTGGTGCTCACCTCAGACCAGCTCGGCATGTGCCACGCCTCAAACGTGGGCGTCTACGAGAGCCTCCGCTCCGGCCTTGCCACCGGGGCCTCACTCATGGTTCCCGGCCCGTGGGCACGCGAAGCCGCCTACCACTACCGGGGCGAGGCGGTCGGCGTGCACCTGACGCTCAACGCAGAACTCGACTGCTACAGGTGGCGGCCCATTACCCACGCGCCGTCTCTCCTCGACGGCGACGGAGGCTTCCCGCGCACGGTCGAGGACCTCTGGGACCACGCCGACCTCGACGAGGCCAGGCGGGAATGCAGGGCACAGCTGGAGAGGGCGATCCTGTGGGGCTTCGACGTAACCCACATCAGCTCGCACATGGGGGCCCTCCAGAACCGACCCGAGTTCTTCGACGTGTACCTCGAGTTGGCCGTCGACTTCGACCTGCCGATGAGGCTCGAGGGTGCACCGGCCGAGACCACAGCAGGCTTTCCCTTCCGGTCCCTTGCCGCTGACGAGGGCGTGCTCACGGTTGACCACCACAGGCTTGAGAGGCTGGCTGAACCCGCCGCCCTCGAGCGCTCGGCCATGGACCTGGCGCCGGGTGTCACCGAGTTGGTGGTGGAGCCGGCCGACGACACTCCCGAGTTGCGGGCCCTCTGCCACGGCTGGGGCCGGCGCGTCGAGCACCGTGACCTGATGTGTGGCAACTCCGAGTTGTGGGCCGATGTCGACAGGGGTGGGGTGACCCTCGTCAGTTGGCGCGAAATCCGAGACGCCCAGCGGGCCGCAACCTGAACCCGCGGGTTCTCCTACCCGAACTCGGTTGTGCCTGCCAGGGAGGCCAGCAGCTCAGCCCAGGGCTCGCCTCCGAACACGGGCCGCAGCCCATACACGTAGGCCTCGTAGTCGCCCTCAACCTTGCAGCGGCCGGTCATGAAGGCCACGTCGGGGTCCAGCTCGCCGGTCAACCATGCGACCGCCTCCGGATACTTCCAGGTGACCGTGGCATCGGCCTCGCCCGGCTTGCCGGGGACCACCTCGGCCACCTGACCGTCGGCGACGACCGTGCGGAACTCCACCCGGCCGAGTGGGGTGCTGGTGACCACGAACCTGACGGTGCCATCCACCCCGGGTTGCTCCGGAAGGGCGGAGCAGGCCACGGCCAGCTCCGCCATCCAGTCCTCGGACAGGAACTGGGTCATCTGGTCTTGTCCATCAGGGCCTCACCGTCGGGTGGCCTCCCGCCGACACCCCGATGTGCCAACGCCTCGACCTCGCCGGGCGACATGCCACGGATGCCCTCGAACAGGTCATCCTCGATTCGGCCGTCGACGGGCCCACCAACGAGCGACTGTGCCAGCACGTAGTCGTCGAAGGGGTGGACGGTCCTGGCCACCTCATCGGGCAGGCCGAACCAGAACGGTGACTCAGGGTCGACCTGGGTGGCGTGGGCGAGCAGGGCATCGCGTCGGACGTCCCAGTGGTCGCCGACCGGCACCTGCGTGGTGATGAGGTGGTCCTGGGAGGGACGCTTGAACCACCACTCGCTGTAGGGCGACTCGATACCCAGCTCCTGGTGCTTGCGGTGCAGTCCCTCGATGCGGGCACGGGACCAGGTGGTGAAGTAGAGCTTCAGCGGGTGCCAGGGCTCACCTGCCTCGGGGCAGCAGTCGGGGTCGCCGGCAACCTCGAAGGCGGGAACCGAGATGTCGTGCACCTGGAGGTGATCGGGGTGGTTGTAGCCCCGCCGGTCGTCGGGGTAGGTCACGATCACGTGCGGCCTGACCCTGCGGATGACCTTCACCAGGCGGGCGATGGCCTCGTCGGGGTCGGCGTTGGCGAAGGCATCAGGGTGGGCATTCTCGTCGGTGTCGGGCATACCGGAGTCGCGGTAGCCCAGCATCACGACCTCGTCATAGCCAATGATCTTGGCGGACTTCTCGAGCTCCGCTGCACGCACGCCGACCAGGTCGTTCCTGACCTCGGAGGTGTCCATCACCGGGTTGAGAATGTCCCCCACCTCGCCGCCGGTGCAGCACACCAGCACACAACGTGCTCCGTCGGCATGGCATGAGGCAACCGTCGCCGCACCCTTGGAGGCCTCATCGTCCGGGTGGGCGTGGATGGTCATGAGCCTCAGTTCGGGCTCGGCCGTATTCCCCATGGGCGTCCACGGTAGCGGCGACGATCACCTGCGCTGCACGACCCCGGAGGTCCCGTAGTACGTTGCTGGCACAAGCAGGGTTCACCCGAATCACCAAGATGTCCGGGTGGGTCCAACAGGCTGAGAGAGGAGCCATCAGGTGGAACCCGAGGTCTGGCGCTGGATCTGGCTGGTTACGTCGGCCACCTTCGTGGTCGGCGAGATCGCAATGGCCGGAACCTTCTTCCTGCTGCCGTTCGGTGTGGGTGCGGCAGTTGCAACCGTCGTGGCATTCGCCGGTGCCGACGCCTCTTGGCAGTGGCTGACCTTCGTCGTGGTCTCAGGCGGTTCGTTCGCCGCTGTCCGCCCTCTTGCCAGACGTCTGGAACGCGGTGGCAACCCCATCGGTGTGGGCGCCGGGCGCCTGGTTGGTGAAACCGGAGTGGTGATCGCCGACCTCACGCCCGACCCCGAGCAGATGGGGGTGGTACGCATCGGCCGCGAGGAATGGAACGCCGAGACCCCCGACCAGGGCCACCTTGCGGTGGGCACGCGCATTGAGGTGCTCAGGATCGAGGGCACCAGGGTCGTGGTGAAGCCCATCGGCGGAGAGACAGAACCGGGCTGATCCGGTTCTACCGGACCAGCACAGCCAACCAACAGAAACGGGAACAACAACATGGCAGCGGTAATCGTCCTGGTGGTAATTGCCTTCGTACTTTTCGTGTTCGCCGCCGCGGCGATCAAGATCGTCCGACCCTTCCAGCGCGGGATAATCGAGCAGTTGGGCAGGTACAAGACGACCACCGGCCCGGGCCTGAAGTTGATCATTCCGGTGGTTCAGTCCCTCATCCGGGTGGACATGCGTGAACAGGTGGTCGACGTACCCCCCCAGGAGGTCATCACCAGGGACAACGTGACGGTCACCGTGGATGCGGTCATCTACTACGAGCCCACCGACGCCCAACGGCTCGTCTACAACGTGGCCAACTTCCTGATGGCCGTCACCAAGTTGGCCCAGACCAACCTGCGCAACGTGATCGGCGAGATGACCCTCGACGATGCCCTCACATCGCGCGACAACGTGAACGTCTCGCTGCGTGAGGTGCTCGATGATGCCACCGACAAGTGGGGTGTACGGGTGGTGAGGGTTGAGATCCAGCGCATCGACCCCCCGGGCGATGTTATGGCTGCCATGCACGAGCAGATGAAGGCCGAGCGCACCAGGCGGGCTGTGGTACTCGAGGCCGACGGTGTCCGCGAGGCATCGATCACGCGTGCCGAAGGCGAGAAGCAGGCCCTGATCCTGGCATCAGAGGCCGTCAAACAGCAGGCCATCCTTGAGGCCGAGGGCGAGGCCCAGGCCATCCAGGCCGTTGCCGATGCCGAGCGCTACCGGCAGTTGACCGTGGCCGAGGGTGAGGCCGAGGCCGTGCTCAAGGTCTACAGCGCCATCCACGAGGGCGACCCCACGCCTGACCTGATCGCCATCAAGTACCTCGAGGCCCTGGGCACCATCGCCGACGGCCAGGCCACCAAGATCTTCCTACCCGCAGAACTGAGCTCCACCATGGGCTCGCTCGGAGCGATAGCCGAACTATTCAGGGGAGATCCTGCAGACAACATTGCGGCCGACAGTTCAGCAGGGCCCGAGGGCGACAACTCCTAGCCGGCCACGGGGACCAGTTCGTCTTCGCCCTCTTCCTCCTCAACTAGGTCCCAGCCGCAGAGGCGGGCCAGCAGCACCCGGCCCTCGTCGGGGCCGCTGGCGATGATCTCGTCGCCGACCGCAAGGACCACCGGTCCGCGTGGCCTGTACACGTAGCCGCCTCCGCGCCGCACGGCCAGCACCGTGAAGCCGGGTTCGATGTTGAGCTGCAGGTCCGAGAGGGTGGAGCCGTCCACGGCTGAACCGGCTGCCACCGGATAGCGAACCACAACCTCGTCGGCCTCCCCCAGGGCAATACCGAGAATGGGGTGGAGCTCCTCTTCTTCCTCGATCAGCCACACCATTGCCTGGGCCTGGTCGCCGATGTCCTCGGCGGCCTGGGCCAACTGGAGAACGCCCAGCAGTTCTGAAGGGTCGAGGTCGCTACCGGCGGACCTGAGCACCCAGAGTTCCAACTGGTTCTTCATCTCGTCGAGACGGTCCTCGAGGTGGCGCACCTCGGCCGCCAGGCCCCGGTCCGCCAGGACCAGGGCGCTGTAGGCGAGGCCTACGGCAGCCTCGGAAAGGTTCTTCATCTCGACGAGCACGTCGACTGCCCGATCCAGATCTGTCAGGTCCTTGCCGTCGGCCGCACGGGGCGGCTCCCAGACCGGCGCTGCGGCCAATTCACGCAGGCGGGTGATGCCCTCGGGTGATCCTCGCAGGAACAGCACGTCGTCGGGCACCAGGACCGTGTCACCATCCACGTCTGTGATCCACCTGCCACCCCGGCGCACGGCCATGACGCGCATACCGGCCTGCACCGTCAACTCCAGTGCCTCCAGCGGCCGGTGCGCCATGTGGGAGCCCTCGCGCACCAGGACCCTGTGTGACACCTCCTCGGCGTCGGACAGGTCGGCAACCAGTTGCTGCGGTATTCCGAGGCGGCGCGTGACGATGCGCGAGATGTCCACGGCGTCGTTGGCGATGCGCTCAATTGCCGACACAACCTGCAGCACCGACGACATGCCCTCGGCCTCACGTGGGCTTCGGGCGGCCAGAACGCACACGGCGCGCATATCGTGCACCATCTCGCTCATCTGGGCCTCGAGCTCGTCGACCTCCTCGGCCATGTCGGGGTCGTTGAAGTAGACCGATGCGTAGGCGAGGTCGACCATCAGCTCGGATGTGTCCTTGGCCTCTGCCAGCATGGCCCGCAGGTTGCGGGGTCTGTCGTCCATCAGTTCCTCGTTGGATGTATGGGGTGAATGGTACGCCCACCGGGTCGATGGGTATTCGGGAATACGGGTCTACGGGGAAAGAAGAGGGGGATCATCACGCCACCCCCACGGCGACCATCGCCAGGATGAGGGTGAACGCACCGGCAAGATCCAGCGTCGAGGTGACGACCGGAATGCCGTAGGTGTCGGGGTCGAGGCCGAAGCGGACGGCTGCCATGGTCGTGTAGTAGGCGACCACGATCACGAAGATTGTTGCGGCGAGGCCCGCCATGAGGGTCAGCACCACCAGGTCGCCCAGTCCCGGTGTGGTCTGGCCGGTGGCCTCAGCAGCCAGGTGGGCGGCCACAGCCGCCAGCAGGAACACGGGAACGGCCAGGGTGACGAGGTTGCGCATGTCGCGGAGGCTGGCCCTGCTGGGGAGCGGGGTTGCATCGTCGAGCCCCAGGTGGAACTGGGTGGAGAGGCGACTCGACAGGATGCCGCCCAGGGCTCCTGCTGCCCCCAGGAATGCGGGAAGCAGGATCAGCACCGCCTCGGCGGCAAGCAGGTCGTCGAGACGCCGCTCGACTGTCACACCGGCAATCAGGTCCAGGAGGGCCGCAGCTCCCAGCACGGGTACCGACTGGCGCACGATGGTGCGAACCTGCTCCCGGCGGCTTCGCCATGCGGCCACGAGCGAGAGGCTTGCGACGACGACGGAGACCGCTCCGACCAGCCCGGTCACGCCACTTCGCCCGGCAACGGCCGCCGCCAGCACCAGCGCGGGCACCGTTGCCAGGTCGCCGAGCGTGCTGACAAGTGGTGCCATCACGTTGTCGAGGTCCCAGCCGAAGCGGACCGAACCGGCGGCCAGGCCCATCGTCGCCAGGCCAACCCCCACCGACGCCAGAAGGCCACCCAGCACCGAGACGACCACGAAGTCGGCGAGGGTCATCGTGGGGCTGATGCCGAACACGATTGCTGTCCCCTTCGCCATGATTGCAAGCACCACGCTGAGGACGAGGGTCAGTGCGGCGGCAGCCGTGAGGTTCTGGATCACGACCCCCTCGGAGTGCATCCCCAGCCTGAACGTTCCGGCGTGGACGGCAGTTCCGAGCCGGCTGCCCATGGCACCGAACACGTTGCCCCGCAGCGCGATGGCCCCGGGCACCAGGAGCAGCAGGCCGGGCAGGTCGCGCAGGGTCCCGTCGGCTGCGGCCAGCACCAGACCGCCTGCCGATGCGGCCAGCACCCCGATCAGGAGCGCGACGAACCGTTGCCTGGTGTCAGCCGAGGTGGCTGCTACGGGGGCGCGACGAACAGAACGCATTGCACCAGTGTGGTCGCCAGCCCGCTCCCCGGCGGCGCATTACGCCGGATCACCGGTTATCCCGCCTCAACGGAAGTCTCTGGCCTTGCCGGGGCTGGCCAGACTGAGGGGCTCAAGGCGCTCGGCAACCACGTTGACGACCCTCCCGGCATCGTCTGCCACCTCGGCCCTGCCCCTCACCAGGAGGGCCACCGCCCCTGCCGCCACCTCACGGTGGTGGGCCCAGCAGCCCTTCGAGACGATCACGTTGACGAGGCCTGTCTCGTCCTCGAGGTTCACGAAGGTGACCCCTCCGGCGGTGGGTGGCCGCTGGCGGTGTGTCACCACGCCGGCCACCACCACCCGTTGACGGTCCGCCACCGACGCCAGATCGGCTGCGGTGAGTACCCCCTCGGCCATCAGGCGCTCGCGCACGAATCTGGTCGGGTGGCCGTCGGGCGAGACCCCCGTGGCCCAGAGGTCGGCCCTGGCGGTATCGGGTTCTGAGAGCCCGGGCAGCGCTGGTGGCTCCACCCCGGTCACGACGCCCGGTAGGCGGTCGGCACCCGAGGCGGCCAGGGCGCCCGCCGACCAGAGGGCCGAGCGGCGGTCAACGTCGAAGCACCCGAAGGCCCCTGCGGTGGCGAGGGCCTCCATGACGTCGCTGCCGGGCCCGATCCGGCGCTGCAGGTCCTCGATGGAGCGGTACGGCCGACCGGCGGCAATCCGCTCGGCCAGGTCGTCGCCCACCCCCCTCACCGACCCCAGGCCCAGCCTCACTGCGGGGCCTGAGGCCTCCAGGGTCGCTCCTGCACCGGACAGGTTCAGGTCGGGGGTGCGTACCTCCACCCCGTGGCGGCGGGCGTCCTGGACCAGGGTGTGGGGGGCGTAGAACCCCATGGGTTGGGCGTTCAGGAGGGCTGCGCAGAACGCCGCCGGGTGGTGGAGCTTGAGCCAGCAGCTGGAGTACACCAGGTGGGCGAAGGACACCGAGTGGCTCTCGGGGAAGCCGTAGTCCGAAAATGCAGCCAGCTTCTCCCAGATCTCAGCGATGGTCTCCGGCGGCACCCCCCGTTCGGCGGCCCCGGCCGTGAAGCGCTCCTGCAGCGCGGCCATGCGCTCACGGCTGCGCTTGGAACCCATGGCCTGACGCAGGCTGTCGGCCTCGGAGGCACTGAACCCTGCCACGTCCATGGACAGCTGCATGAGCTGCTCCTGGAACAGCGGCACCCCGAGGGTCCTCGACAGGGCCTTCTCGCAGAGGGGATGCGGGTAGGCGACCGGCTCACGGCCGTTGCGGCGCCTGATGTAGGGGTGCACCGACCCGCCCTGGATGGGTCCCGGACGGATCAGGGCTATCTCGACCACCAGGTCGTAGAAGCAGCGGGGCCGCAGCCGGGGCAGGGTGGCCATCTGGGCGCGGCTCTCGATCTGGAACACCCCGATGGTGTCGGCGGCACAGACCATGTCGTAGACACCGTCCTCCTGGGGCAGGTGGGCCAGGTCCACCTGCACATCCTCGTGGGCGGCGATCAGGTCAACGGCCCCGTGGAGGGCGCTCAACATGCCGAGACCCAACAGGTCGAACTTGACGAGGCCCACGGCGGCGCAGTCCTCCTTGTCCCACTGCAGGACGCTGCGGTCGGCCATGGTTGCCCACTCGATCGGGCAGACCTCGGCCAGGGGACGGTCACAGATGACCATGCCGCCCGAGTGGACGCCCAGATGCCTGGGGGCATCGCACAACTCGTCGGCCATCTTGGCCACCTGAGCCGGGACGCTCCCGGTGCCTCCCACCCGGGACCTACGCTCCAGCCCCTTTGCGAAGGCGTCCTGTTGGCCCTGGGCGTAGCCCAGTGCCCTGGCCACGTCGCGCACCGCCGAGCGGGCCCGGTAGGTGATGACGTTGGCCACCTGGGCGGTGTGACGCCTCCCGTAACGGCCGTAGACGTACTGGATGACCTCTTCACGACGACCGCTCTCGATGTCTATGTCTATGTCGGGTGGCCCGTCGCGCTCAGGCGACAGGAAACGCTCGAACAGCAGGTCCAGGCCCACAGCGTCGGCGTTGGTGATGCCGAGGGCGTAGCAGACCGCCGAGTTGGCGGCCGACCCTCGGCCCTGGCAGTAGATGTCGGAGCGGCGGCAGAACTGCACCAGGTCCCAGACCACGAGGAAGTAACCGGCGAACCCGAGTTGCCCTATGACGGCCAGCTCGTGGTCGACCTGTTCCCACGCCCCGGCGACCCGCTCGGACCCCCGTGGCCCGTAGCGGTCGGCGGCGCCGGCCTCGGCCAGGCGACGCAGGTAGCCGATCTCGTCCAGCCCGTCGGGACACGGGTAGGGAGGCAGGTCGGGGGCTATCAGGTCAAGGTCGAAGGCGCAGCGTTCCCCCAGTTCGGCTGCAACCTCGACCACGCCGGGGAAGCGGGCGAAGCGGCGGGCCTGCTCGGCCCCGGAACGCAGGTGGGCGCTGCCGGCCGCCGGCAGCCAGCCGTCCAGTTCCTCGAGGGAGCGACGGGCCCGCACAGCGGCCATGACGGTCGCCAGGCGGCGACGGGAGAGGTCGTGGTGGTGGACGTTGTTGGTGGCCACCGCCGTGACCCCGGCCGACACGGCCAACCGGGCCAGAGCCTCGTTCCTGCCTGCATCGATGGGGTTGCCGTGGTCCCAGAGCTCTACGGCCACCCGGTCTCGGCCGAACCGGGCCACCAGGTCGTCGAGGACACGACGGGCAGCCGACGGACCATCGCTGACGAGGGCGGCGGGTACAGCCCCCTTGCGACAACCTGTGAGCACCATCCAGGGAGCGTGTCCCTCCCCAGCCGCTCCCTCGTACAACCCGGTCAGCATGTCGAGGGAGAGCCGCGGATGGCCCTTGCTTCCGGCCAGCTGCGCCTCGGTAATGGCAGTACCCAGCCGGGCATACCCGGCCGGCCCCTCGGCAAGCACCACCAGATGGACACCTGGAGGGTCCGGGGAACCGGTACGGGGTGACGGGGCATCGATTGTGAGCTCGGCACCGAACACCGTGGGCAGGCCATGTTGTCGGGCCACCTCGGCGAACCGGACCACCCCGTAGAAGCCGTCGTGGTCGGTGATGGCCAGGGCACTCAGCCCCAGCCGGGATGCCTCAGCCACCAGCTCGGCGGGGTCAGAGGCGCCGTCGAGAAAGCTGAAATGCGAGTGGCAGTGCAACTCGGCGTAGGGGACGGGGCTGGGCACGGCCTCCGACCATATCGAACATATGTTCGATACTCAAGATGTCCGGCAAGGAGCCTTCGGGTCTGTTCCTCAGCCCACCAGGCCGCTGATGAGAGCGTCGATCTCGGGCGGGCAGTCACCCAGGTCACCGTCGGCGATACACGGCTGGCCCAGGAGTTGCGCAACCAGTTCGGCACCCATGCCACCGAACGTGGAGGGAACTGTCACCGACGGAGCGGTCGAGGCCGGGGCATCGCCTGCCGGTGGTGCGGTCGTGGGTGGTGCGGTCGTGGTGGTGGGCACCGGTGGAACCCCGCCGGCACCTAAGCCCCGGGCTGCGTTCTCGGCCAGGTGGGCGGACCTCGTGGCAGGTCCGTACCAGCCGTCGACGGTCACGCCGAGGACTGTCTGGAGGGTTCTGGCAGCGGTGCTCTTGCCCCACACGTAGTGGGCGGTGAGGACGGCCTCCTCGTCGATGGGAATCGTGGTGGTGGTAGCGGGTGGAGGAGCCGTGGTGGTCGCGGGTGCGCCAGGCACGGTTGTAGAGACGGGAACCACATCAGCGGCCGTCGTTGAGGGCGGAACCACCACCGTGGTGGTCGGCGGCACCGTGGTTGTGGTGGTCGGTGGAGCGACCGTGGTTGGTGGAGCCGGGTAGAGAACGGGCCGCACCGAGGGTTCGGCGGCGCGTGAAGCCAACACACCGCCCGCGGCGATCACGCACAAGGTCACAACGACCTGAATTACCCTACGAAACATGGCCCCATAGCCTCGCACCATCGGGCCCGGAATCCGCGGCATACCGACTGATCTGCGGTTTCTGTGCCAAATGACCGCTTACACACTTTGTCAACACGGGCCTGCCGTCGGCGGTAACCTGAGCCTCCAATCAGGGGCATCAGCCACGACAACCCACCGGGAGACAGATATCTAGTGAGCGTTCCAGAGAACTTCGACCACAGCAGGTTCGGCCTGCTCACCGACCTCATCGACGACGCCGGCTACCAGCGCAGCGTCGACCGCTTCAGGTCTTGTGGAATCGTTCTTCCCACCTTCGCTCAACTGGCCGACCCGTCAAGCATCCCCGACGGGATACGGAGTCGCCTCGCCGACATCGACCGTGACGCCGCCGACCCACTCAACTTGTTCCGGGTCCACTGGTACAACGACCTCCACGGAGGCATCGTCGACGTTCCCGAACATGTGGTCCTCCCAACCGAGCTGACCGGTGTGGAGGCCCCGATCATCGTGGCATTCGGCAACCGCTTCCCCATGATCGGAGCACACAAGGTCCTGGCCGCCTACGCCTGCCTGGCTCCCCGGATCGTGACCGGCCAGTTCGACCCCACCGTGCACCGTGCGATCTGGCCGTCAACTGGCAACTACGCCCGTGGCGGAGTGGCCATCTCGACCCTCATGGAGTCGCGTGGGGTCGCCGTGCTGCCCGAGAACATGAGCCGCGAGCGCTTCGAGTGGCTCGACCGCTGGATCGCCGATCCCGACGACGTGATCCGCACCACCGGTTCTGAGAGCAACGTCAAGGAGATCTACGACGCCTGCGACGAGCTCAGCCTCGACCCCGGCAACTTCATCTTCAACCAGTTCACCGAGTTCGCCAACCACGTCGGCCACCACGAGGTGACCGGCCGTGCGCTGGAGCACATCTACGAGCACAACCGCGACAGGCGGCCCGGTCTCAGGCTGGCGGCCTTCGTTGCCGCATCCGGTTCGTCCGGCACCCTCGCTGCAGGCGAACGCCTCAAGTCCGACCACGGTGCCAGGATCGTCGCCGTCGAGGCCCTCGAGTGCCCCACGATGCTCAACAACGGGTTCGGCGAGCACAACATCCAGGGCATCGGCGACAAGCACATTCCCCTCATTCACAACGTCACCAACACCGATGTGATCGTGGCGATCAGCGACCGATCGTGCGACGAGCTGGGTGTCGTGTTCAACACCGACGCCGGCAGAGCGGTGCTGGCCGACGCACACGGTGTCGACCCGGGCATCATCGACCAGCTCGGCCACCTGGGCCTCTCCAGCATCTGCAACGTCCTTGCATCGATCAAGACCGCCCGCACCCTCGACCTGGGCCCCGAAGACGCCATCGTCACCGTCGCCACCGACGGAGCCGAGATGTACGGCAGCGAGCGTGAGTCGATGGCTGCAGGCAGATATGCCGGCGGCTTCGGTTCAGGCGAGGCCACAGAGGCCATCGCCGAGCACCTGACAGGAGCCGACACTCAAGACGTCGAGGTTCTCGACGACTTCGGCAGGGACCGAATCTTCAACCTGGGCTACTTCACCTGGGTTGAACAGCAGGGAGTCGAGTTCGAGGACTTCGAAGCGCGCCGCCAGCAGTCCTTCTGGAAACAGGTTCAGGGTCTCGCCCCAGCCTGGGATTCCATGATCGACGAGTTCAACGCCCAGACGGGCGTGTCGACCGACTGAACGCCGGGTGACCTCCGAGCAAAGGCCCGTTGGCTGGCTTGGCACCCCTCCGGGTGCCCGCTGGCCGGGCGGCTCAGACCAACTGGACGACGACCCCAACCCGTTCGTCCGCTACAGGACCATGCTCTGGTCCCATCATCGGGCCATCGAGGCAGGGATCAACGACGCAGTGTTCGTTGACATCGTGCGCCGACTCGATGACGCCGTGGCCGAGATCGACGGCACCGGGTTCAGCCACACGCCACTGGTCGACCTGAGCACGGTCGGTTCTGCCATCGGCCACACAGGCCGGATAGTGGGAAAGGACGAGACCGGCAACGTCTCTGGGACCCACAAGGCAAGGCACCTGTTCGCGCTGGCCCTCCACCTCGAGGTTGACAACACGCCCACCGACACCCCGCTGGTCATCGCATCCTGTGGCAACGCCGCCCTGGCCGCCGCAGTCGTCGCTCGGGCGGCCCGCAGGCCTCTCACCGTCCACGTTCCAACATGGGCAGATGCCACCGTGCTGGCGAGGCTCGACGACCTGGGTGCCCGTGTGACCGTCTGCGAGCGCCGACAGGACGAGATCGGCGATCCGTGTGTTCTGCGCTCCCGGGAACTGGTCGCCGACGGTGCGGTCCCGTTCACATGCCAGGGAACCGAGAACCCGATGACCATCGACGGCGGGCGGACCCTCGGGTTCGAGCTGGCCTCAGACATGGCCGCCCCTGCCGGCCCCGAGGCCGAGACCTGTCTGCTGTTCATCCAGGTCGGCGGTGGTGCCCTGGCCAGCTCCACTGTCCAGGCACTTGCCGAGGCGGCTGACCTGGGGGTTCTGGCTGGCAGGCCACCGCTGTACCCCGTCCAGTCCGAGGGCTGCGCACCCCTCGACCGCGCCTTCAGGCTTGTGCGGCAACTCGACGATCCCCTGACCGCGATCACCAACACCGATGACTCCGACTTCATGTGGCCCTGGGACGACCCGAGCTCGCTGGCCACGGGCATCCTCGACGACATCGTCTACGACTGGCAGCCGATCGTGGCCACAATGCTCGAAGACGGCAGTTCTCCCGTGGTGGCGACCGAGGCGGAGGTGGCCGAGGCCCACCGCCTCATCCGCGACCACACCGAGGTGCCTGCCGACCCGACCGGAACTGCCGGCCTGGCAGGCCTCCTGGCAGCCCGACGCCAGGGCATGGTCGGCGACGACGACACGGTGATGGTTCTGCTCACCGGCGTCGAACGCTGATCGTCCGTCAGCGTTCCTCGCGCCGGTAGGCGATGCCAAGCGAGGCGGGAGCCGGCGATGGACGGTTCCTCGCCCTGATTGAGATCACGACCAGAACGCCGATGGTCAACAGGTATGGAAGCATCGACAGGAGGATCGGTGAGAAGTCCACGCCGAAGGTCTGAAGCCTGGTCTTGAGCGCCAGCGTGCCGCCGAACAGCAGCGCTCCCAGAGCTACCCGACCCGGCTTCCACGCACCGAAGATCACCAGCGCAACGGCTATCCAACCCCGACCGGCCGTAATCCCCTCAGCCCACTGCGGGGTGAGCGAGAGGGTGAGGTATGCACCGGAAGCGCCGGCCAGGCCTCCGCCTACTGCAACTGCTGCGAGGCGGAGGCCGACCACGGAGTGGCCTGCTGCATCGGCCGTAGACGCCGACTCCCCTGCCGCCCGCAGGGCGAGGCCGGTCCGTGTCCGACTGAGAACGAACCAGACAACCACACCGGCCAGGACCGACAGGTAGACCATCGGCGACTGCTGGAAGAGAACCGGCCCCAGCCAGCGGATGTCTGACAGGACCGGCCAGTCGACCGGTGCCAGCACGGCGCCGGGCGGTCGGCCGACAGCGTTCTTGCCAAGGTAGGCGGCCAGACCCAGGCCCAGAATCGTGAGCGACAGGCCCGAAACGACCTGTTCGGCTCCCAACACGACCGTGAACCAGCCGTGAAGCAGTGCTGTCAGGGCGCCGGCCATCACGGCCACCGCCAGGGCCAACCACGGGTTGCCAAACTCCAGAGCGGTCATGAAGCCGGTTACAGCCCCCATGGCCATCATTCCCTCGACACCCAGGTTCAAGATCCCAGCCTTCTCGGACACCATCTCGCCCAGAGCAGCCAGGTAGAGGAGGGCGCCGAAGGACACCGTCGCTGCACACAGGCCGATGAGGGACGCCTCGTTCATGTGGCCTCTCCCACCTGAACACCGTCGCCGCCGGGATCGCCGGGATCGCCGGGATCGCCGGGATCGCCGGGAACCATACGAACCTGGTAGCGGCTCAACACACCTGCGCCTATTGCCCCGAAGAGGATCAGTGCCTGGAGGATGGTGGAGACCGACGACGAGACACCCATCGTCTGGATGCTCTGACCACCTATCTGGACAGCGCCGAAGAGCACTGCCACGGCAGCAACGCCCGACGGCCGCATAAGAGCCAGGGCCGCCACGATGATGCCCGCATAGCCGAAGCCATTGGATATTCCCTCGGTCAACCTGTCCGCCGTCCCGGCCAGCTCAATTCCGCCGGCAAGGCCCGCCACCCCACCGGCCATAACCAGGACCGTTGCGGTCTTGCGCTCAAGCGAAATGCCGGCGTAACGGGCGGTCGCCCCCGACGAGCCAGCCACGCGCAACTCGAATCCCCATGCAGTCCGGTTCACTGCGACGGCGAAGAGGGCGATGACGACAAGCGCGACGATCACCCCTACATGGGCACGCCCGAACAGGGTCGGCAGGCGACCATGGTCAGGGATCATGGGGGCCAGTGGAAAGTTGAACGAGTCAGGGTCCTTCCAGGGGCCGTGGATGAGCCACTGGACGAGCCGCAGCGCCACCTCGTTGAGCATCAGGGTCGTGAGAATCTCGTTCACCCCGATCTGGGACCGGGCCACCGCCGGGCCAAGTGCCCACAGGCTCCCGCCGACCACGCCGCCGACCAGAATGGCGGTCACAAGTACCGGACCCGGCCAACCCTCACCGATCCTCGCCACCCCCGCAGCCATCATCGCCCCGGCCAGGATCTGACCCTCGGCTCCGATGTTCCAGAGCCCCATTGACCCGGCAACTGCCACCGCCAGACCAGCCAGGCCCAGGGGCACCGCCCGGTTCAGGGTCACCGACCACGAGTCGGGGTCACCCAGCGCAGCGACGAACATGCGCTCGTAGATGGCGACAGGGTCGTGCCCGGCACCAAGCAACAACACGATTCCGATAGTGAGTGCCACCACGAGGCCTATTGCGAACGACAGCGGTTGACCGCCCCGCAGGGCCTGCTCACGCCGGACGAGAACCGGCCGGCTCACGAGCCGACTCCCGCGCCGTGACCGATCATGGCCTCACCGATCTCGGACCGGGCAGCCGTGGTGGGATCAAACTCGCCGACGATCTCACCGTCGTGCATGACAACCAGACGGTCGGCGAGGGTCAACAACTCGTCGAGGTCCTCTGAGACCAGCAGCACAGCAGCGCCTTCGTCCCTCGCCTCGACGAGGAGGTCCTGGATGGCCTTGACCCCCTGCACGTCAAGCCCGCGGGTCGGCTGGGCCGCCACCACCACCCGGGGTCGCCCGCTCAACTCACGTCCTACCAAAAGGCGTTGCAGGTTTCCGCCGGAGAGCCCGGCCATGGGGTCGTCAAGGGGACCGGTGCGCACACCAAACCTCTCGACCAGGTCGACGCAGTGGGCCTCGGCCCTCTCAGCGACGATGAACGGGCCACGGCGGTGAGCCTCGTATGTACGTAGGATCGAGTTGTCGACCACCGACAGTCGCGGAGCCAGACCAACGCCGAGCCGGTCCTCGGGGATGTAGCCGAGCCCCGCCTGAAAGAGCTTCCTTGGTGACGCCCCGGTCAGGTCGTCGCCGGCGAGGTGGACGGTTCCGGCTGTCGCCGACCGCAGGCCCGCCACAACCTGGCATAGCTCCCGCTGGCCGTTGCCGGCCACCCCGGCAATGCCGACAATCTCACCGGACCTGACAGTCAGGTCGACCGACTGAAGTGCCGGTAGTCCACGGTCACCGAGCGCCGACAGGCCGGAGACCTCAAGGAGTGGCGGGCCTGCCGGATGGGCCGGTGGCCGCTCGGTCGTCATGGGTGAGGATCCGACCATGAGCGATGCCAACTCGCCGGCATCGGTATCAGCGACCCTCACTGAGGCTGCGACCGTCCGGCCTCCCCGCAGCACGGTTGCCTCGTCGCAAAAACCGGTTACCTCGTGAAGCTTGTGGCTTATGAAGATCACCGACCTGCCGGCGTCGGCCATTGCCCTGAGAACAACCCCCAATTCGTCGGCCTCAGCCGGTGTGAGCACCGCTGTCGGTTCATCCAGAATCAGGATGTGTGCATCACGCCACAGGGCCTTGAGGATCTCGACCCTCTGTCGCTCACCCATCGACAGTTGCCACACCGGACGATCGGGTCGGGTGGCCAGGCCGAACTGCTCAGCTAGGTCCGCCACCTCGTCCTCGATGGCCTGGCGTCGCAGGATCCTGGCGGCAGCTCCGAGAACCACGTTCTCGGCCACAGTGAACGAGGGCACCAGGCGGAACTCCTGGTGCACCATGCCGATCCCTGCAGCAAGGGCGTCGGCGGGGGTACGGAACCTGTGTGCCACCCCCTCAACACGGACCTCACCCTCATCGGGTCGATAGACACCTGCCAACACGTTCATCAGCGTCGACTTGCCGGCACCGTTCTCGCCGAGCACGGCGTGGATGCTGCCCCGGGAAACACTCAGGTTGGCCCCGGCGTTCGCCACCACCCCGGGGAACCGCTTCCAGATGTCGCTCAACTCGACCGCGGAATCGCTTGTGGGGTCTCCAGCGCTGGTTATGTGCGAAATCGCATTCTCATCTCCGGGATCAGCGGGCAGACGCGCCGACGGCGCCGGGGGATCCCCCCCCCTCGGCGCCGACGGTCATGTACTCGGGTATTTTGCGGCTCAGCCCGTGGAGCCGATCACTCCCTCTACGAAGAAGTCCATTCCGAGCATGGACCCATCGTCCATGGTCTCGCCCGCAGCCACCACAAGGTGGCCGTCCTGATCATTGATCGGGCCGCTGAAGACGTGGAAGTTGCCCGCGATGATCGCCGCCTTCTTGTCGGCGACGGCTGCCTTCACGCCTGCGTCAACGTCGGCTGCGATGTCAGCGATGTCGACAACCCCGTCTGCCATGGAGCCCCAGTAGGAATCCGGCTTGTAGGTGCCGGCCTTGGCGGCCTCGATGATCTCGACATAGCGCGGGCCCCAGTCCCAGACCGGAGCCGTGAGGAATGCATTGGGTGCGAACGCGCTCATGTCGGAGTTGTAGGAGACCCACCGGGCACCGGCCGCCTCGGCCTTCTCGCCTGCGGCGGTGGAGTCCTGGTGCATCGCGATCACGTCAGCGCCCTTGTCGAGCAGGGCCTGGGCAGAATCGCCCTCGACCGCTGGATCGAACCAGGTGCTTGTCCAGATCACCTCAACCTGGGCATCCGGGTTGACTGCCCGCACACCGAGCGTGAATGCGTTGATTCCCCGGATTACCTCGGGAATCGGGAACGCCGCCACGTAGCCGAGCAGGTTCGACTCGGTTGCAGAGCCGGCGACCATTCCGGTCAGGTACCGGGGCTCGTACATTCGCCCGAAGGTGTTACCGAAGTTGGTGTCGTTCTGCTTGAATCCGGAAACATGCTCGAAGACGACATCGGGGTACTCGTCGGCAAGTGCCAGCATGTCGTCCATATAGCCGAACGACGTTCCAATGATCACGTTGTAGCCCTGGTCTATGAAGTCGCGGACGTGGTTGCCGAAGTCTGCGGTTCCCTCGGGAACGGCCTCGACGTACGCCGTTTCCACGCCGGTCTCGGCCGCAGCGGCGACCCTTCCCTGATCATGGGCGTAGGTCCAGCCAGCGTCGCCGACCGGACCAACGTAGATGAACGCCGCCTTGGTATCCGCACCTTCGTCGGAGCCGCAGGCCGAGGCCACCATTCCGAGCGTAAGGACCACCGCCAAGAGGCCGAGCAGGCGCCTGTGGATCGTCATTCGATATTCTCCTTTCGCCAGACGCGATCAGGGTCGCTGCATCGACCCCTGTTCATCTCGCACCTGGACGTTCAACACTCTGTCAGGTTTTCGATGGACGCGCCACCGGTCTGTCAGGGCGAGGTCGGCCCGCTACCCGGTATTCACCTGGAGGGAAATCCGGGTAGCCCCGTTGGCCACCGCGGCCCTGAGGATTCCATCGACCGTAGACAGAACCACCTCGGGGTCACCGCTGACCGAGGTGCCGAACGGCCCGATCTCAACAGCCAGCCCGGCCGACTCCGCAACCTCGATGGCGGCCAGAACATGGGGTCCCGGATCGCCCTCGACGAACGGTTCAATGGTGAACTCGGCGGTCATCGGCACCGGGACATCATGCCCCAGATATGACCAGCCGTGAAACGCCTGCTCAAGCCCTGAAGTCGAATCCGGCGATCTCGCACATCTGCTCAGCGAGGCTGGCCACTGCCGCATCGAACAACTTCCGGCCCAACTCGGGGTTGGCGCCGGTGGGGTCACCGATGTGGCCGCCGGGTCCAAAGTCCCGGCTTGTCCACCCGAACTGGACCGGACCGCCGAAGCGGACCGACGGGTTGCCTGCCATCCACTCGGGGACGTTACGGACGGCACGGTCCATGTCGACCTCTCCTGGTCGCAGGTGGGCGAAGACCGAGGTCTCGTTGAGACCACCGTGGATTCCCATGCCGAGCTCCTCCTCGGTGCTCGTGCCACCCGACGCAGGCGGCAGGGACGGGTGCACGAGAAAGGTCAACAGGTCGTGTCTCACCCGGATATCCCGACAGGCCACCGAAAGTAGCGACGTGTTTCCGCCGTGGGCATTCAGGAATACGAGCCTCCGCGCAGGGGTGGTCGCCACGCAGGCGGCGATGTCGCCAAGGACCCGCAGCATCGTCTCGGAACTCAACCAGAGGGTTCCGGGCGACCAGGCGTGCTCGTTGGACTTGGATACGGCAAGGGTCGGGAGTAGCCACAGGTCGACGTCGTCACCGACTGCGGTGAGCAGCGCCGAGGCCACCTCTTCGGCGATGACGGCATCGACCGACAGGGGCAGGTGGGGACCATGCTGTTCGATGGCACCAACGGGGAGCAGGATGATCGAATCGACGCCTACGGCATCTGAGATACTCGGCCCTGACAGGTCGGCGAGGCATCCGGACATGGCGTCACCCTAGCCAGCGCTCCATGCCATCTATCTCAACACCCAACAAGTCAAGGGCCCGAGCAGCGGTGTGGGACACCATGTCGTCGAGGGTCTCTGGGCGGGTGTAGAGAGCCGGTACCGGCGGGTAGATGACCCCACCCATCTCCACCACCTGGGACATCAGGCGCAGGTGCCCCAGATGTAGCGGCGCCTCACGGACCATAAGCACGAGTGGTCGATGCTCTTTGAGCGTTACGTCAGCGGCCCTTACCAGGAGGTCAGAACTGTGGGAGTTCGCAATGGCTGAGAGCGCTCGAATCGAGCAGGGGGCTACGAGCATTCCGGCAGTCTGAAATGACCCGCTGGCGGGACCGGCAGCGATATCCCTGACGGGATGGACCACGTCGGCGAGGCCCTCAACCTCGGCTACGGAGAGATCCGTCTCTAGACCAATGGTCAACCTCGCCGCAGAGGTGACGATCAGATGAGACTCGATGCCATCGACGCCGACGAGCATCTCAAGGGCGCGTATTCCGAATGCAACTCCACTGGCTCCGGTCAAACCGAGCACCACCCGTCTCATACCCTGTACTCCCATTCCGACATCTCGTTCACATGAAATCAGCCCACCGGACCATTCCTACCACGGAGCCTCACGACACTACCCTCCGGATGTTCTGGTTCTGGAGGCCGTCGCTAGCATCAAGCCGGTCACCGAACGTGAACATGGAGCGTCGTGGAAACAACTGAATTCGTACTACGTGATGCCAAGCTGGCCGACGGTCGAGTGGTAGACATCCATACCTTTGACGGCCTTGTAACTGAGGTCCGAAAGCCCGGATCACCACTCCACACCTGCCTGCCGGGCGTAGACCTTGAGAGATGGCTGGTGCTGCCGGCTATGGCAGAACCCCATGCCCACCTCGACAAGGCACTCACCGCGGAGTCGGTACCAAACCTGACGGGCGACCTCCGCGGAGCAATCGATTCATGGATGTCAGCCAGTTCCGCCGGCAGGTTCAGCTACCAAGACACAACCGAACGGGCGACCAGGGCCATGGAACTGCTGCTACTTCACGGGGCGACGGCTGTGCGCACACATGTGAACGTGAGCTCAGGAATCCAGAGCATCCGGGCCGTCCGCGAGGCAGCTCTCCGAATGAACGGGTTGATGGACGTCCAGATCGTCGCCCTCACGAGCAACCCCATGACGGGTCCCGAAGGTAAGGGCAACAGGGCCGCACTGGCTGCTGCCATCGAGGTGGGAGCCGACCTGGTGGGTGGCTGTCCCCACCTTGACCCGGACGGACCCGGCCTGATCTCACACGCCCTCGAGGTGGCCACAGAAGCTGGAATCGGTGTTGACCTCCATGTCGACGAGGCCCTCGACCCGTCGGTGCTCACCCTCCGCGACCTCGCCCGTCAGGTTATTAGCTCCGGTTTCGGCAACGGGGTCTCGGCGGGACACTGCGTGACGCTCGGACTGCAGTCACCTGAGGTGCAGGCCGAGGTGGCCGCTCTGGTAGCCGAGGCCGGGATATCGGTGTTTCCCCTGCCCCAGACAAACCTGTTCCTCCAGGGCCGGGACAGCCCGACCGCTACCCCCCGGGGCCTGACAGCGACAACCGCCCTACGGGAAGCAGGCGTGTTGGTGGCCGCCGGAGCAGACAACGTCCAGGATCCGTTCAACCTGGTCGGCCGCAGCGACCCGTTGGAGACCGCAGCCCTCATGGTGATGGCAGGGCACCAGACCCCGGACGACTCGTACTCGATGGTGAGCACCAACGCACGAAGAGCCCTGGACCTACCCGAGTCGTCCATCCGGCCGGGCGATGTAGCCGACCTGGTGGCGATCGACGCACCGTCGGTGCGTGCAGCGATCGCCGACGCCCCAATGTCCCGACGCGTCTTCCGCAGAGGTGTCCTGGTTGCATCAGCCGATCAGGACCTCAGGATCCACCGGACAGGCTGACCCACCTGTTCTCCGACCGGTGGCGTTGCCATAGGATCTGCCAATGGCCGCTATCAACGACCTTCGTGGTTTCATCGAAGCGCTCGAGGCCGACGGCCAGTTGGCCCGCATCAGCCGTCAAGTATCTATCCGACACGAGTTGGCTGACGTTGGCGCCGCTCTTGCCCGGACCGGAACCGGTGCCGGATTGTTCGAAAACGTAGATGGAAGCCGGTGGCCGATCTTCTGTGGCGGAATCGCGTCTCACCGACGAACCGCCATTGCCCTCGGATGTCAGCCAAACGAGATCATCGATGTCATGGACAGCGTGCTCGACCAGGCAAACGGAATTGCGCCGGTCCGTATCGAACAGGCCGCTTGGCAGGCGAACCGGGTCTCGGGCGACGACCTGGCCGATTTCGACCTACCAATTCCAACGCACAGCCGCGGAGATGGTGGAGCCTTCATTACCGGCGCCGTGACCGTGGCTAAGGACCCGGTGTCGGGAAGGGGCAACCTCGGCTACAACCGGATGCTCAGGTTGGGTCCAACCAGATTTGGCTTCAACGTGAACGAGTGGAGAGATGTCGGAACCTTTTGGAAATCGCGTGACGAACCGGACTCACCGTTTCCGATTGCTCTCGCGATAGGCCTCGATCCGGCGATCATGATCGCCGCCGGCGTGAAGACCCCGGTGGACGAGTTGTTCATTGCCGGCGCAATCCGAGGTGCCGGTATCGAGGTGTGCAAGGGGACCACGGTCGATATCGATGTTCCGGCCTCCGCCGAGATCGTGGTCGAGGGGATGCTGCACCCAGCCGACAGAAAACCAGAGGGGCCCTTGGCCGAGTTTCACGGCTACCACGGGGAGACATGGAACAGCCCGACCTTCGAGGTGACCTCAATCTCCTGGAGGGACGATCCGATCTACCAGACGATCGTGCCCGGCTGGTACGAGCATGTCTACCTCGGCAACATCCTTCCCCGGGAGCCGCTTCTCCGCCGATTCGTCCGCCACCTGGATCCGACCGCCGACGTCCACATTCCACCTTATGGAAACGGGTTCTTGGCGATCATTCAAATCGACAGAGACAATCCTGGTAGCCCGAAGAACCTCGCTATGGCTGCCATGGCAGCCCACATCAACATTCGAAACGTCGTGGTCATTGACCGCGACATCGACATCCACGAACCGTCAGACCTCCACTGGGCGATTACCAACCGGGTTCATTGGGAAGATGATGTGTTTACCGTGGCGAGCGCCCAGGGCCACGAAATGGATCCGACGGCAGACACCAGGGGCGTGGGCACAAAGGTAGGCATCGACGCCACCTACAAGCGGGAACGACGCGACTACGGAGAACGTGTGGCATATGCACCCGTGGACCTACCCGGATATCTGGCCTGACCTCACCCTGACCGGAAGGCCACTGCAGTCCGCTCTATCAACCCTGCTGCACCATCCACCTTCGAGACCGGTAACTGGAATTCGTCGATCCTGTACCGGGACACGAGATCTCGCAACGTTGCACCGGCTTCTACAACGGACCCAACCACCGTGAAATGTGGAACCCACTCCTCACGTACATGGTCCGCCGCCAGGGCCGGCCCCCCAGTGCTCAAGGCGTCCCGTATGGCCTCTACCTCTGACTCTTTCATTCCAATCATCGCCTTCACCTCCGGGGGCGAATCCAACAACCTGAAACTGAGGGCGGCGCGGGCTTCACGAAACTCGGCATCGGTGGTCACGACCATCGTCGAGTAGATGATTTCGAACGGCCGATCTCTTCCCTCAGCCAGGGCTCGAAGCGACGACACGTGTCGTTCGACAAGGTCTCGATGGATGAAACTGAGATAGAAGCCGTCAGCCACCTCGCCGCCTAGCCTGGTCATCCTGGGGCCCCGCCCAGCCATGATGATCTCGATACCAGGCCTCGCAAACCCGATGGAAGCCGACTTGAACGATGACACGGCACCCTCAGTGTCGACCGTCCGCCCGTCGAACAGATCACGCAGCGCGACCACCATCTCCCTCACCGCTGTGAGGGGGCGGTGTCGTCTGATGCCAAGGGGATCAAGGGTGAGGCCACCGCCGGCACCGACTCCCACGAAGGCTCTACCGCCGCTCAACTCATCAAGCGTCGCAATCGCAGCAGCGGTGACCCCCGGGTGACGCACGTACGGATTGGTGATACCGGGTCCCAGCCGAATGCGCTCGGTTGCGAGGGCAATTGCCGCAAGCGTCACGTACACGTCCCTCGTCACGAGGCCTTCGTCGTACACCCAGCATCGTCGGTAGCCCAAGCTTTCGGCGAGGGACGCCAACTCTACGACATCGCCAACAGGAGCATCCGGCATGAGGTTGACGCTCAGCGGAAGCGGGGAACAACCTTCTAGCGGTGAGTTGCCGATCGTCATCAGATAAGGGAACCACCCCGGAGATCGGTGTAGACGGCATCGGCCGCATTGCGGCCGGCAGCACCCACCACCCCGGCTCCCGGGAAGGTTCCGGCACCGGACAGGTACAGGCCCTTCACGGGCGTGCGGTACCTCGTCGTCTCGCGGGGGCGCCCCAGGAATGCCGCCAGGGGCGTGACCGCGCACGACGGCGTGTGTCCCCGGTGCATGGCGAACTCGTTCTCGTAACGGTTCGGTGTCATCACCCGCCACGAGTCGACCAGGTTAAGGGCGCCTGGCTCCATCATCTCCGCCCACATCCCAAGCCAGCGTTCCGGTTCAGCCGAGCCCTCCCAGCCACCTTCGAGCAAGTAGGGCGTGAACAGGACCTCCAGGCTGAGCACATGGCGCCCCTCGCCGGGCGCCATCGTCGGATCCGACACGGAGGGCATGTCAAACAGGAGGGTCGGTCGTTCCGCCACCCTCCCCTGCCCCCTGCTCTGGTGGGCGGATGCAAGCTGATCGGGCGACGGCGACACGTACATGGACTGGCCCAACGGGTCGAGGTCCGGGTGACGCTCTGCCAACCCTGACCCTGCCGCAAGCACCGGTCGACCGCTCAGGACAGCATCAATCTTGGACTCGTACCCATCAGCCACCGGGAGGTTGCGCCACCTCTCCACACACCGGCGGGCTGCAACAGGAGGGTCTCCCAACCAGTCCACGAACACGCGGGCCGGGTCGCATGCGGCCACCACCACGTCAGCTGTGAGGTGCGTCCCGTCGGTGAGCCGCACCCCCGTGACCCTTCCGGCGTCCACGATCAACCGGTCGACACGACTGTCGCACCTGATCCGCCCACCCGATGCCTCCATCGAGGCCTGCAGCGAGTCGGTCAGGGCTCCGCTTCCGCCGACCGGCCTTCCGCTCCTCACCAGGTGTCGGCTGGCGTAGTTGATGGCAGCAAGGCCGGTTCCGGGCGTGTCCGGCGCAAGACCCCAGACACTTGGACCAACGGTGATACCGGGCATCGTGAGGTGCCAGTCATCGAAGTACCTGCCCAGGACGTCGCTGGCACTGGATCTGGACCAGTCCAGAAGGCGCGCCATGCCCCTCGCCCCACGACGCAGGGCCACCCCGGCGAACCGGCGTGCCGACGGGACGGTCCCGGCCATTGCGATGACCAGCTCGGCTACCGGTAGGGCGTCACGCAGATATCGCCGGTAGGCGTCAACCTGGCACGGATACGCGGCTGCCAGCCCGTCGATGGTCTGCTCCGCGTCTGGAAATACCGCCCAGGGCTCAGCGCCGTCGTGGAACGCAAAGATGGCACCGGCGCCGGGCTCCACGTAGCGGAGGCCATGGTCGGCCAGGGAGAGTTCATCGGCAATTGGCATGGCCCGGATGAGGGTGTGATCACAGTGGCAGATGTTGAACCTGGCGCCCAGGTCGCTGACCGTCGAGGTACAACCCCCGACATCCGATCTGGACTCCAGGAGGAGCGTGTCGACTCCGGCTCGAGACAGGTAGGCGCCACAGATGAGGCCGTTGTGGCCCCCTCCGACAACGATGACCTCTGCGTCCGTCACGCCGCTACCAGAACCCGTGGGGTCCCTGTCAGGAGAACCGGGGCAGGACGTCGGTGGCCAGCCGACCCAACTGGTCCTCCACCGCCGTGTAGGAGTCCCCTGGCATCATCGGGAACAACATCAGGTTCTCGACACCCAGCAGGTCCCGGTACCACTCGATCTGCTCGCCAACGTCGTCGGCGGTGCCGACCAGCCAGATCTTCTGATCGATGGACTCCTCCAGGCCGGGGATCAGACCAGGAGCCGCAGGCTTTCCGTCCTCGCCCATGTACCCCTTGCTCCAGCCATAGGGGCCGAGAAACTTCCACATCTCGTCGTGACCGGGTCGGACCTCGTCGACCGCCTGTTCGTAGGTGTCGGCCACATGCACGCAGCGCACCAGCATCCGCTTCTCGCCCCGCTCGAGGGCCCGCCCGTGAGCCTCCTCCCACACCTCGCCGAAGCGGTCCCAGTTCTGCCTGGTGAACGTCGGATGGTTGTTCCAGAACACGCCCCCCCAGCCCCAGCGGGGCACCTGCTCCAACGTCGGTGGTGAGGTGACCGCCTGCCACGTCTCGAAGGGATGGATTGGCTGGGGGACAAGGGTGAGCTCGTCGACGAAGTCTCCCCTATCGGGGATGCCCGGAGGTGGAAAGTCGTAGACCTCCCCGTGAAACGAGAACCGCTCCTCGTTGAGCGCAAGGTTGATGACCTGCATGGCCTCGTCGAACTGGAGTCGGTTGAGCCTGTCGTCCTCGGCCTGGTCCGGGTTGTCGAAACTCCCGATCCTTGTGCCCAGCACCTCGGCCTCCCGGGGAACGGTGCCACGACCGACTCCCAGGATGGCCCGGCCTCCTGAGATGTTGTGGAGCGTGGCAAAGTCCTCGGCCAACCGCAGCGGGTGCCACTGGGGGACGATGTTGAAGGCCATACCGATCCGGAGCCGCTCTGTTCGCTCGGCTATCACCGCGCCCAGGAGGATGCCGTTGGGCACAACCTCATAGCCCTCATACTGGAAATGGTGCTCGGTCAACCAGAAGGAGTCGTAGCCCAGGCCCTCGCAGAGAACCGCCGTGTCGATGATCTGCTCAGTCGCCCGCCACACCTCCTCTTTGGAGTAGCGCCGGTCCATCGGCGCAGGGGGTCCGGCACCTGCGTCATCCATCTCAACCCCGCCGAACAGGAACACTCCAGTGCGCATGGCATGCACCGTAGGAGAACCGGCCACGAACTGCCCAGCCGTGATTGCACGGGAGCGGCCCCACCTCGTCTCGGCCCGCGGTTGTGGCTATCTTTGGCCGCCGGGAAGAGACCCCCGAGTCGACCATCACAAGCCATTGAAGCGCAGCGGAGGACCGTGTGGGAGCAACCAGCCAGGTACTGACCGATGGATCCCTCGCATTCGATGGGATCGGCATGGTCTTCCCTGACGGCACCGAGGCACTGCACGACATCTCGTTCACGGTCAACAAGGGCGAGTTCGTCACGGTCGTGGGCCCGTCGGGGTGTGGAAAGTCAACCCTTCTCAAGATTGCATCGGGGCTCCTGGAGCCGACCGGTGGATCAGTGTCGGTTGACCGCGACCACCTGGGGTACGTGTTTCAGGACGCCACGCTCCTGCAGTGGCGCACCGTCAGGGCCAACGTGGAACTGTTCAGCGAACTCAACAACGTGCCGGTCGCCGAGCGCAGACAGTTGGCCCAGGAGGCAATCGACCTGGTCGGCCTGAAGGGCTTTGAGGACCACTACCCCAAGTCTCTCTCGGGAGGCATGAAGATGCGGTGTTCCCTCGCCAGGTCTCTGACGCTCAAGCCACCGGTGTTCCTGTTCGACGAGCCCTTCGGTGCTGTCGACGAGATCACCCGCGAACACCTGAACAGCGAGACGCAGCAACTCTTCCTGCGCGAGGGGTTTGCGGGACTGTTCATCACCCACTCAATCAGCGAAGCGGTGTTTCTGTCGACCAAGGTGCTCGTCATGTCCGCCAGACCGGGCCAGATCGTCGCCGAGTTCGACGTTCCGTTCGACTACCCCCGTGACCCGAGCCTCAGGTTCGACCCGGACTTCGCCGAGTTGAGCGGAAAGGTGTCGGTCGAGTTGAGGGGGTTGCACTCATGACTATCGACGACACGCAGACACCCACACCGGCGACCGGAATGGGTCGTGTAGAGCAGGTGGCCAGGGCCACCCTCCCGCCGCTCAGCCTGGGACTGACCCTTGTCGGGTTCTGGTACTACGTCTCCTATGTGGTGCTCGAGGAGAGCCGCCGCTTCCTGCTGAGACCCATCCATCAGGTGATCAAGGTGGGGTTCCTCGACACAGACAACAGAAACGATGAACTCCTGGCCCTCTGGTCGAGTACCCGGATCGCCCTGATCGGCCTGTCCATCGCCATCTCCATCGGCTTCACGCTGGCGATTCTCATGAGCCAGGCCAAAATCGTCGAGAAGGCGATCTTCCCCTACATGGTGACCCTCCAGGCCATTCCGATCCTTGCGGTGGTGCCGCTCATCTCGTTCTGGTTCGGCACGGGCGCGGTGTCGCGGGTCGTGGTGTGCGTGATGATCTCCCTGTTCCCGATCATCGTGAACACGCTCTTTGGCCTGCAGTCCGCCGAGCAGGGTGCACACGACCTGTTCACGCTCCACCATGCCAGCCGCATGACACGGCTCAGAAAGCTGATGTTCCCTGCTGCCCTTCCGGCCATCTTCGCCGGGTTGCGGATCTCGGCAGGGCTGTCGGTCATCGGCGCCATTGTCGGTGACTTCTTCTTCGGCAAGGGCGACGCCGGTATTGGACAACTTCTGCGACGCCACGCCAGCAGGCTCAACGGCGAGGAGTTGTTGGCCTCGGTGATCCTGTCCTCGCTCCTGGGCGTGGTGGTGTTCGGCTTCTTCGGCTGGATCCAGAAGCGTGCCACCGGCCGCTGGCACGACACCATCTCGGCCGAGGTCTGACCCGGTTGCTGCCGGCAGCAACCCTCAGGCGACTGCCACCACCGCCACCTCCACCTTCCATGCGGGCTGGGCAAGGTTGGGCACGTACACCAGGGTCGAGGCCACCAGGTTCCCCTCGAGGGCGACATCGCGTGCCGTCATGACAGAACCCAGGTCCTCGCCGACGACCACGTAGGTGACCACCGAGACGATGTCGGCGGGGCCCATCGACGCCTCGGCCAGAATCGCGGAAATACTGGACCACACGACGGCTGCCTGGTCAGCCACGCCCGCGGGGACCGAGCCGTCAGGTGCGATCGGCACCACGCCCGAGGTGTGGAGGATGCGGCCGGTGTGATCTGACAGCACGGCATGGGCGTAGTTGGCAGCCGGAGGCGCAATCCCATCTGGCTCGATTCGCTGCGACCCCATGAAGACCGACGCTAGCCGGATCGGGCTCAGAGGACCGCCGGGCTAGCGTTGCCGGCCATGAGTACCCGGATCGCCCTCTACCTCCAGGACAAGCACCCGATCTCCTACGAACTGGAGATGGCCCGTTACGCCGAGGAACGGGGGATCACCGAGATCTGGCAGGCCGACACCAGGCTGGCCCGTGACTGCGTCGTGATGATGAGCGCCCTTCTTGCGGGTACCGGCTCCGTCCGGGTTGGCTCTGGCGTGTTGCCGATCTGGACCAGGAACCCGGCCGTGATCGCCGCCACGTGGAGCACCATGTGGGAGTTGGCCGGGCAGGCAGACGACGGCGCCAGCCGGGTGATGCTGGGCCTCGGCGCCTGGTGGGAGCCGATCACCTCGAGGGTCGGCGAGGACCGCCGCCGGCCGCTGAAGGCCATGCGGGAAAACATCGAGTCCATCCGGGCCCTGTTCACCATGGAGGAGGTCAGTTACTCCGGCGAGTTCGTGAACCTTGACAGGGTCAGCCTCGATGTGGCCTACGGCGACGTCGGGCCACGCGAGATCCCCATCTACCTGGGTGCCACGGGCCCCAGGATGCTGGAGTTGGCCGGCGAGATCTGCGACGGGGTCGTCCTCAACTACGTGGTCACCCCCGACTACATCCGCGAGGCCGTAGCCCGGGTGGCGGCCGGAGCCGAAAAGGCCGGCAAGTCCATTGACGACGTCGACCGCCCCGAACTGCTGGTGTGCTCGCTGTCCGACGATGACCCGGCCGAGGCTGTCCGCACCGGAAAGTCACTCGTGGCCTACTACCTGGGTACAGAGCCACACATCATGGAGGCCAGCGGCGCCGACCCCGAACTGGTGGAACGGGTGAAGGAGGTGGTCGGATGGCCGGCCACCGAGGCCGACTACCGGCGGGCGGCAGACCTCATTCCCGACGACCTGGCCCGGTCGCTGATGGCTGTCGGAACCGCAACCCAGTGCCGCGACACGGTTGCCGAATACGTGGACGCCGGGGTCACCTGCCCGATCCTCTACCCGCTCATGGACAACATGGTTCCCGTGATCGACGCCTTTGCAGACTGGAGTCCCTGATCGCCACCACGCTGCTGACCGGGGGTGCGGTTGTCACCGTCGACGACGAAGGACAGGTCCTCGACCCCGGCTGGGTTCTCGTAGACGACGACCTGATCGCCGACACGGGTGCGGGCGAACCCCCGGCGCATCTAGCCAGTTCAGCCAACCTGGTCCTGGATGCCACGGGTGGAGCCGTGATGCCGGGAATGGTCAACAGCCACACCCACCTGTTTCAGACCCTCTTCAGGGGGCTGGCCGACGACAAGACGCTCCTGGACTGGCTGCGGGACTGCATCTGGCCGGGCGCAACCGAGCTGGACGCTGAAGCGGCCCACGCAGCGGCCACCCTCGGAATGATCGAGAACCTGCGCGGCGGTGCAACGTCTGTTGTCGACCACCAGTACATCCATGGCGCACCGGGCATCGACGACGCCGTCTGCCGTGCTGCGGCCGAGGTCGGCATCAGGTTCACGTTGGCCAGCGGTTGGGCCGACCGCAACTACCACCCGCCGCTGACCGAATCTGCCGACACTGTTCTGGACCGGATCGAACCCGTGAAGACCGCCTGGCACGGCGCCATGGACGACAGGATCAGGGTGGGTCTGGCACCGCTGATTCCCTGGGGTTGCTCAGACGAGGCCATGGAATCGACCGTGGCGGTATGCAGGTCCTGGGGTGGGCCCACCCACCTGCACTGCGCCGAAACGGCCGTCGAGGTCGAGATGAACCTCGAGGAACGGGGCCAGCGGCATGTCAACTGGCTGGAGTCCCTCGGCATCCTCGGCCCTGACCTCCAGCTGGCACACTCGGTATGGCTGGACGACACAGAACTGGAACTGATCGCACAGAGCGGAGCAATGGTCGTCCACTGTCCGGTCTCCAACATGTACCTGGCATCCGGTGTCGCCCGGATTCGGGAGATGTTGGACCTGGGCATAACCGTCGCACTGGCAAGCGACGGGCCCGGAAGCAACAACCGCCAGGACATGTTCGAGGCATGCAAGGCGACCGTGCTCCTCCAGAAGGTTGACCGCCTGGACGCAACTGTCCTCCAGCCAGAGGAGGTCCTGTCAATGGCCTGCAGGGGCGGTGCATCGGCAATGGGTCGCCCCGACGACCTGGGTTCCATCCAGCCCGGAATGAAGGCCGATCTGGTCGTTGTCGACCTGGAGACCCCGTTCGCCGCACCCGTGCACCGGGTTCCGTCAGCTCTGGTCTACTGCGCGTCACCACGAGACGTAGTTCACGTAATGGTCGACGGCCAGATTCTTGTCCGCGACCGGGAGATGACGACAGTCGACGAGAGGGCCGCCATCGCCCGTGCCACCGATGTCGCCCGCAGGGTGTTCCAGAGGGCGGGCATCTCCACGAGGATCTCCTAGAGCCTGAGCGGGCGGTTCCAGCCAGCGTGTGGTCGGGGTCTGGTGCTATCGTCGGGGCACATTTCGAATCACCTGCTCGACCGCCTGGCGTATCCACGGGAGAGCCCACAACAACCCCTACACACGAGGGGTTGGAGGGCAATGTCGCGAGCAACCAGCTACCACCGTCCAGACACAGTCGAACAGGCCCTTGCGCTGCTTACCGCAGAGGGCAACGTGGCCCTCGCCGGCGGAACGCTCCTGAATGCCGACGATGACCCCACACCTGTGGGAATGGTCGACCTTCAGGGCCTGGGGCTGACCTCCATCTCGGTGACCGGCGACCAGATCGAACTGGGAGCGATGGTCACCCTCCACGACCTGAGGTACAACGGGAGCATCCCTCCCGTTGTCGGAGACGCCGCCAGGGCCGAGTTGCCGAGCACGCTCCGGACCCTCGCCACCGTCGGCGGAACTGTCGCAGCAGGCGACCCCGACAGCGTCCTGCTGGCAGCGCTGCTGACACACAACGCTGAGGTCCACGTGGCCGGGCCCGACGGCACCGGTGGAGCCCCGCTGTCCAATGTCCTTGCGGCAGACGGACCCTGCCAGGGTCGACTGATCACGGCCGTGTCCCTCGCTGTCGGCGGCACGACCGCCCATGAGGCAACGGGCCGCACACCGTCAGACACGCCAATCGTCTCAGCCACCGCCCGGCGAACCGACGGGTTGACAACGGTCGCCCTCACCGGGGTGGCAGCCACACCGGTGCTGGTCGACCCGGCCGATCCAACCTCGGGCCTTGAGCCGGCCGCCGACTTCAGGGGCAGCACCGACTACCGCCTCCACCTCGCCTCAGTCCTCACCGACAGGGTGCTGGCCTCGCTGGATGGTGGGTCCTGATGCAGGTCTCCCTTCGGCTCAACGGCGCTGACCGCACCTTCAGGTGCGCCGTCCATGACACCCTCCTGACCCTGCTCCGACGCGAGGGAATGGCCAGCGTCAGGTTCGGCTCCACCTCGGGAGAGACGGGTGCTGCAGCCGTACTCATCGACGGGGCGCTCGCCAGCGCCGACATCGTCCTGGCCGCCCAGGCCGATGGACACGAGGTGACCACGCTGGAGTCGCTCAACACCGAGCGCGGCCTCCACCCCCTCCAGGAGGCCTTCACCGCAACGGGCGCAATGCAGTCCGGCTACTCCGTCGGCGCCATGATTCTCGGAACCATCGCCCTCCTCGAACACGACCCTGACCCGTCCGAGGCCGACATCAGGGACATGCTCTCAGGAATCCTCGATCGCGAGACCGCCTACGTGAAACCCGTTGCAGCGATACGACGGGCTGCGGCCCTGATGCGCGGCGACGATGTCGCGGTATTCGAGCCCCTGGTGCTGGAACCAATGACCGACGGTGTGAACGCTGTCGAGGTGGCGCCAGACGATCCGGCCCCGGTAGCCCCTCCGGCAGTTCCCCGCCTGGTGCCCTCACCCGATGTCCCCGAGATGGCCGTCGTCGGCAAGCCTGAGGTCAAGGTGGATGCAGTGCGTCTGGTCAAGGGGAACCCGGCGTTCACGGCCGACTACGAGATGAGGGATCTGCTGCACGCCAAGGTTCTGCGCAGCCCCCACGCACATGCCCGGATCACCTCAATCGACGATTCGGACGCCCGCTCCCTTCCGGGAGTGCATGCCGTGATCCACCACGGAAACACAGCCCGCGTGAAGTACGCATCTGGTGGCCAGTCGTACCCGAACCCGAAACCCCACGACCAGGTCAGCTTCGACGACGTGGTCCGCCACGTCGGAGACAGGGTCGCTGCCGTGGCAGCCGACACCCCCGAGATCGCCGCCGAGGCCTGCCGCCTCATTCAGGTCTCCTACGACGTGTTGCCGGCCGTGTTCGACGAGCTGGAGACACGCCTCGACGGTGCGCCGGTGATCCACGCCGAGGAGGACACCACCGACATCGCCGACAGGGAACACAACATCGTCCACCGCCTGCATGCACACAGAGGCGACGTCGAGGCTGCACTGGCGGCCGCAGACCACGTCTACGAGCAGACCTTCCGCGTGCATCAGGTGCAGCCCTGCCCGATCGAACCGCACATCTCGGTCGCCTGGCTGGACTCAGACGAACGCATGGTCGTCCGGACCGCAACGCAGGTCCCGTTCCACACCCGCCGGATGCTGGCACCGCTCATCGGCATGGAGATCAAGGACATACGCGTCATCAAGCCACGCATCGGTGGGGGCTTCGGCGCCAAGCAGGAGATGCTGATCGAAGACATCGCCGCCCACCTGGCCATAGCCACGCACCGCCCCGTCCAGCTGGAGTTGACGAGGGCGGAGGAGTTCTTCGCCAGCCGTACCAGACACCCCCAGACCATCACCTACAGGACCGGCGTGGCCTCCGACGGAACCCTTGTGGCCCAGGACATGACCCTTGTGGGAAACACGGGCCCATACGGAGCCCACGGCTTCACGGTCCAGATTGTCAGCGGCCTGCGTGGCCTCACCTCATACAACTGCGACAACAAGGCGTTCAACTGCGACGTCGTCTACACCAACATTCCCGTGCCCGGTGCCTACCGGGGCTACGGCGCCCCACAGGCGCTCTTCGCCCTCGAGTCCCACATGGAAGACATCGCCGACGACCTGGGGCTGGACCCCATCGGGTTCCGCCGGCAAAACTGGGTGAAGGTCGGCGACGAGATGAACATCGCCCCACACCTGGGCGAGGGCGGCACCAGCGACGAGGAGTTCGACGAATACCCGACCGTCGAGTCCAGCGGTATCGAGGAATGCGTGGCCCAGGGGATGCGTGCCATCTCATGGCACCGCCGCAACGACCCCGACTGGCGTGCCCCAGCTGACCGCCCACACATCAGGCGCGGTCTGGGCTTCGCCTTCTGCATGCACGGAACAGCCATCCCCTTCCTCGACATGGGGGGCGCCAGCATCAAGTTGAACGACGACGGATCATTCAACCTGCTCGTGGGTGCCACCGACCTCGGAACCGGTGCCGACACGGTGTTGGCCCAGATCGCAGCCGAGGTTCTGGGTGTTCGGCTCAACGACATCATCATCTACTCCTCCGACACGGACATGACGCCGTTCGACACCGGCGCCTACGCCTCGAGCACCACCTACATCTCCGGTACCGCCGTCAAGAAGGCGGCCGAGGTTGTAGCCGTACGGCTCCGTGAGCGGGCCGCCATGCTCCTAGAAGTCGACACCCCCGGTTCGATCGAACTCCGCGACCGGAGGGCATGGACCCCAGACGGCCGCTCCGTGACCCTCGAAGAGGTCGCCCTGGACTCCCTGCACCTCAACGAGCAGGAACAGATCATGGGTACCGCCTCACACGTGTCACCCGACTGCCCGCCACCGTTCGCCGCACAGTTCGTCGAGGCCGAGGTCGACATCCAGACCGGCCAGGTCACCGTGGTCTCCATGGTCATGGCCGTCGACTGCGGCGTGACGATCAACCCGATCACTGCAAGCGGCCAGGTTGAGGGCGGCATGCTCCAGGCCCTCGGGTACGCGCACTGCGAGGAGATCGTCCTCGACGACGAGGGCACCATGGTCAACCCGTCATTCGGTCCGTACAGGATCTACACGGCCGACGAGATGCCACACACCGAGGTCTTCCTCGTCCAGACCATGGAGGAGACCGGGCCATTCGGCGCCAAGGCCGTCGCCGAGATTCCCAAGGACGGTGTGGCCCCGGCACTCCGCAACGCCATCGCCAACGCCACCGGCGCCCGGATGCACGACCTGCCCTTCACCCCGGAACGGGTTCACCGGGCACTCAACGACGCCTGAGCATGGGCGCCGGTCCTGGGCTCCTGATTCAGCCGGACTGGCTGGTGGCCGACGCCCGAAACCCACCCAGGGCAGGCTGGGGAGTCAGGGTCGTAAACGGCCTGATCGATACCGTCGGCCCCAACTCCGACCTGTCAGACCGGTATCCAGACGACGAGACGATCCCAGCCCCGGGCCGAATCCTCATGCCCGGCTTCGTGAACTCGCACGTGCATATGTACGGGGTGCTGGCACACGGAATCCCAACCGGGTCGGCACCCACCGGCTTCTGGCCGTTCCTCGAGGACTTCTGGTGGCCCCAGGTCGAGGACCGCCTGGACCACGAGATGATCACCGCAGCCACCGACTGGGTATGCACCGAGATGCTGCTGTCCGGAACCACGACGTTCCTCGACATCCTCGAGGCACCGGCCTCCCTCCCCGAGGCCCTTCTGGCCGAAAAAGACATCGTGGACAGGCGTGGTCTGCGGGGGGTCCTCAGCTTCGAGGCCACCGAGCGCTCCAGCCCCGAGTCCGGACAGATGGGCCTCCTGGAGAACCTGGCGATGATTGACGCCTGCAGGGACGGCGGGTTGACCTCAGGGATCATGTGCACCCACACAACCTTCACCTGCTCTGACGACTTCATCAGGCAGGCCCACGAACTGGCGGTGGACAGAGGCGTCCTCTTGCACGCCCACTGCAACGAGGGCGTCCACGAGGGCGAGTGGTGCGTGGAGAACAAGGGCCGCCGCACGGTCGAGCACTATGACCACCTGGGGGTTGCCGGCCCCGACTTCCTGGCATCGCAGTGCGTGCACCTCTCCCCCTCCGAGTTCGACCTGATCGTGGAACGCGGCGTCCGCTGCTCACACATGCCGCTCGCCAACTGCGAGGTCGGCGGCGGGATAGCACCGGTACCTGAGTTGTTGGATGCCGGGGTAACCGTTGGCCTCGGATCCGACGGCTACGTGAACGATCTCTACGAGGTCATGCGGGGTGCCTTCCTCATCCACAAGGCCAGGCTCCGTGACCCGGGGGCCATGCCGGCCTCAGAGGTCCTCGACATGGCGACCGTCGGTGGTGCCCGTGCCCTGGGGTTGGAACGTGTCGGCCGCCTCGAGACCGGATGGTCTGCCGACATGCAGTTGCTGGACGGAGCCTTCCCCACACCGGTCAACGAGGACAACCTGATCGGCCAGATCGTGCTGTCGAGGAGCGGGCACCATGTCGACTCTGTGATGGTCGCAGGTGACTGGAGGGTCCGGAACGCCGAGGTGATCGGCTCAGATCCAACAGCTCAGGTGGCGAGACTGCACGAACAGGCAGCTCGACTCTGGGGGACACGGTGACGGGCACGCCTGTGGACCGGGCACCCGGGCGCCTGCCCGGGCAGACCGCCGAGGCCCACATCCTCAGCGATCTCGTGGACCTCCTGGCTGCCGGCCGCTCTGGTGTGCTTGCAACCGTGCTCAACACCGACAGGTCGGTTCCCCGCCACGCCGGATCAAAGATGCTCATCACCGATGACGGCCGGCGCATCGGATCCGTTGGTGGTGGCGAGATGGAGGCCCGGGTGGCCGCCGAAGCCGATGCATGTCTGGCCGAGGGAACGCCACGTCTGCTGGAATATCAACTGGTAAACCCCGGCGACGGCGACCCCGGTGTATGCGGTGGCCGGGCCACAATCCTCATGGAGCCCCACATGCCACCAAGCACGGTTCTAGTTGTCGGCTACGGCCACATCGGACAGGCGGTCACCGACCTTGCCCACTGGCTCGGCTACCGGGTCGTTGCAACCGACGACCGGCCCGGCACCCTCGATGACCCGACCGCTGCAGACCTCGTAGTTACCGGACCGGTTTCTGAGGCCCTCGAACAAGTCGACCTGACCCCGCGGGACCACGCGGTAGTGGTCACCCGCAGCACCGACCTCGACGTGGAGAGCCTCGTCTGCCTCCTGGCTACGACCGTCGGCTCCATTGGCGTGATGGGCAGTTCAAGGCGCTGGGAAACGACGTGTCAGCGACTCAGAGAACTCGGCACCACACCTGATGACCTGAACCGGGTCACCTCCCCGATTGGCCTCGAGTTGGGTGCAGAGAACCCAGAGGAGATCGCCGTCTCGGTAATGGCCCAGATCGTGGCGCTGGACCGAAGCACGGCCAGGTAGCGGCTTGCTGTTCGGGGACCACCTCTGCCTCCTGCGTGGTGGCGGCGACCTCGGTACCGGGGTGGCGCTGCGCCTCCACAGGGCCGGGTTCCCGGTTGCCGTGTGCGAGTTGGAGAGCCCCCTTGCCGTCAGGCGGACCGTGGCGCTCTCGGCGGCGGTCACCGACGGGGAGACCACCGTCGACGGCATCACGGCACGCCGGGTCGAACGGTCCGCCGAGATAGCGGAGACTGCGGCCTCCGGAATCGTCCCGGTGCTGGTCAGCCCAGAACTTCCGGACCTACCCAGATCGGTCGTCGTCGACGCCAGGCTGGCCAAACACGCCCTCGACACCACCATCGGCGATGCCTCCCTCGTAGTTGCCCTTGGACCGGGCTTTACAGCCGGCAGCGACTGCCACGCTGTGGTGGAGACGCTTCGCGGTCCCCGACTGGGCCGGGTCATCTGGGAAGGCTCCGCAACCGCAGACACCGGGGTCCCCGGCGTGGTCGGAGGACACAGCTCCGAGCGGGTGCTACGGGCGCCAACCCACGGAACGGTTACCTGGAAGGTCGAGATCGGCGACACCGTTGGTGCAGACGACGTTCTCGGACAGGTATCGGGCGTCGACGTGGCGACAGTCCTCGAAGGGGCCGTACGCGGGCTGATTGCAGACGGGTCAACAGTCGAGGCCGGAATGAAGATCGGCGACGTGGACCCGCGCGGGACGGGAGCAGACGGTGGAGCATCGATGTGGGAGGTTTCTGACAAGGCCCTTTCTGTAGGGGGCGGCGTACTCGAGGCTGTCCTGACATGGCTGGATCGGAACAGTTGAACCAGATGCCCGGACAGATGACGAGAGCAGGAATCAACCTGATTCCCGAGGCGCCGGTCGAAAAGATGGTGGACCTCGCCATCGCCGCCGAGGAGTTGGGCTTCGGGCGCTGCTGGGTCTACGACGAGGGACTCGCCACCCGCGATGTGTACGTCACCATGGCAGCGATCCTGCTTGCCACCGACCATCTGGAGGTGGGCCCTGGAATAACCAATGCCTACACGCGCCACCCGGGCCAGACCGCCGCTGCGATTGCCACCCTCGATGAGATGTCCGGAGGCCGTGCGTTTCTGGGCATGGGTGCCGGCGGAAGCCTCACCCTCGATCCGCTGGCAATCACAAGGGACCGGCCGCTCGAGACCGTCACACAGGCCATAGCCGTATGCCGAGGCCTGTTCTCGGGTGAGACCATCGACCTTGACGGACCCGGGTTCTCACTCCGGTCGGCCAACCTCGCCTACAGCCGTCCCGACATCCAGATCTGGTTGGCCGGCAGGGGGCCCAGGATGTTGGACCTCGGCGGTGCCGTGGCCGACGGCGTCCTCCTGGACTTCATACACAAGCCGTCCCTGGGAGAATACGTGGAGCGGGTCAGAACGGGAGCAGAACGAACCGGCAACCAACCCGGCATCTGCTACTCCACGATGATCGTCACCGATGAACGCTCGCTCGAAGCGGTCAGACCCCACATGACCTACCGCCTCGTCGACTCGCCACCCGACGTGAGGGAGGCCCTTGACATCAGCGACTCCGATGTCGCCGCGATCAGGTCGGCCATGGCCGATGGCCTCGAGGCCGCAGCCCTACTTGTTCCCGACGAATGGGTCCTGCCCTTCGTCGTGAGCGGCACAGTCGAGGAATGCTCTGTCGAACTCCACAACCTCATGGATTCCCATGGAATCAACGAGTTCAAGATCCCCGTCTACGACATCGACCACGGCCGTGAACTGCTCGAGGTGACCGCAAGGGTGCTGGAACAGCGATGACCCCGCGGTTCGACGAGCCCTGCCTCACCCGACCCGCCCCCGAGGTCCTGGCTGAGCACGAGGTCGAGGTTCCAGAGGCTGGACCCCTGCCGGAACTCGGCGACCCCGACGCTCCACCGGTGAGCGACCCGGTCGACGAACCTCTGGTCCAGGTGTCCCACGACCGCATCCTCTTGTTCCACAACTACCTGAAGGCCGGCTGGACCCACGCCCGGGCAGGTTGCTGGCTCCGGCGATCGGTCGCAGTCCTGCTGGGAGATGTCGCCGATGCACTCCCGGATCGCTGGGGCCTCGCCGTGTTCGACGCGTGGCGGCCGCTTGATCTGCAGGTCGAGTTGTACGAGGCGGCGGTTGCCGATCCGGCGGTGCCGACATGGCTCTTCGCCGAACCCGATCCCGACCCGCAGCGACCACCACCGCACCTGACCGGTGGAGCCGTCGACCTCACCCTCACCCATGACGGAGTTGCGCTGGCTCCCGGCACAGGGTTCGACGACATGACCCCGGCTTCGGCGGCCGCTGCGCTGGAAGCGACATCCGGACCGGACCGTGACGTGAGGCGCCTCCTCTTCTGGTCGATGAGGGCCGCCGGCTTCGTCGTCTTCGACGGCGAGTGGTGGCACTTCGAGTACGGAACCCGTCGCTGGGGTGCGGTAACCGGAAATGCTCCTCTGTTCGGGCCGGCAGCACCGACCACCTGAACCGCCTTCGGGGCGAACCCGTCAGGCCGGCTGGAGCAACTGGATCAGGCGTCTTCCCAGAGCCGGCTCGACCGCCTGGCCAACTCGGTGTGGGCAGCTGCCAGGTCGATGCCGACCACCTCGCCGTCGGTCACGACCGGCCGCCCACCAACGAGCACGTGGCGGGCACGTCGGTCAGGTCCCAGCACCAGACCCGCCAACGGGTCGGCAATGTCACCCAGGTCGTTGCCCGGCCAGACAGCCAGATCGGCGCGCTGCCCCGGCTCGACGCTCCCGATGTCGTCAAGGCCGAGACACCCGGCACCACCACGGGTGGCCATGTCCACCACGTCAACCGGCATCAGGGCATCGGGACGCAGCTCCCGCAGGCGTGCCGTGTAGAGCGCCTGCCGTAGTTCCGGGAACAGGCCTCCGACCTCGTTGGATGCCACCCCGTCCACCCCGAGGCCAACGGGACATCCGGCGGCCCGCAGGTCGGTGACCCGGCACATCCCGGCGGCAATCCGGGCATTGGACGAGGGGCAGTGGGCGATTCCGGTGCCGGCCGCTCCCAGAACAGCCATCTCGTCGTCGTCGATGTGGATGCCGTGGGCCAGCCAGACGTCGTCACCGACCCAGCCCCACTCCTCGAGCATCTCCACGGGACGTCGACCGAATCGTTCGAGGCAGTGGGCCTGTTCCTCGACCGTCTCGCACAGGTGCGTATGGAGGCGCAGACCGTGACGTCGCGCCAACTCTGCGGACTGGACCATCAGGTCGGTGGTGACCGAGAAGGGGCTGCAGGGTGCCACCACCACGTGGACCATCTCGCCGTCGTGGTGACGGGCAACTACCGACTCGGTCGATGCCAGGATGGAATCAATGTCCTCGACCACATGATCGGGGGGAAGGCCGCCGCGGCTCTCGCCCAGATCCATCGACCCGCGCGACAGGTGCAGCCGTATCCCGACCGCATGGGCTGCGTCGACGATGGCATCAAAGACCTCGTCGTCGCCACCGGGAACCAGATAGTGGTGGTCTGATGCCGTGGTGCACCCCGTGGCTGCCAACTCCCCCAGGCCGACCATTGCGGCGGCCCTAACGTCATCGACCGACAACCGACCCCACACGGGGTAGAGGTGGACCAACCAGTCAAAGAGGTTGCAACCATCGGCGCGGCCTCGTGTCATCCACTGGTAGAGGTGGTGGTGTGTGTTGACGAGGCCTGCGGTGACGATGTCGCCGTCACAACGCAGCACCTGGTCTCCCGGCTGGGGTTCCACGGATCCGACCTCAGCAATGCGGCCGTCCTCAACTGCTATGTCGCCCGGGTGTCGGGCACCTCGTACTACCAGACGTGGCATGCAGGCAATCCTCTCACGGGGTCCAGTCCGCAAACGTGTCGATCATCAGGTTCACGTCCGGGCCGAGCGGATAGAGGATGGGGCAGGTGCAGCCATCGGCCATGTACTGGGCCACCTTCTCCCTGCATTCGTCCGGGGTCCCGGCGGCACAGATCATCTGGACGATGTCATCAGGAACCAGCTTGGATGCGGCCTCAACCTGCTCGTGGGTGGCGGGCCAGGTCAGGATCCTTCCAACTTCCTCGAGGAGGGACTCGGGCACGCCTGAGGCCTTCATGATGTGCGGCTGCTGGCCCAGGTACTGGGTGACCATGAGCCGCGCACCATCGAGAGCCTCGGCGCGGGTTTCGGCGACCGAACAGACCACGAGCTGTGGACGGTCCAGGTCGTCTACCGACCGGCCGGCGCGTTCGGCACCAATCTCCAGGTGCTCCATCGCCTGCTTGTTGTACCCAGGTGAGACGAGGTAGTTCAGGACCACGCCATCGGCGATCTCACCGGTCAACTCCATCATCTTCATGCCGGTTGCACCGATGTAGATGGGGACATCCTTGGGGCGGCGCTCCTGGTACACGTAGTCCAGCTCGACCCCGTCGAGGTGCACGTAGTCGCCGTCGAAGGTGACGGTCTCGTCGGCCAGCAGGGCCCGCACCGTCGTGACGACCTCGCGCATCACCCCGAGGGGCCGTGTGCGGTTGATGCCCACCTTGGCTGCGAGCGGGTCCCACCAGGCACCGATGCCGAGAATCATCCTGCCGGGTGCCAGGTCGTCGAGGGTCGAGAAGGTGGATGCCAGGCGCGCCGGGTTGCGTGTCCAGCAGTCGACCACGCCCGATCCGATCTTGATCGTGTCGGTGCATGCCCCGAACGCCGCCATGGGAACAACGGCATCGCGCACCAGCCGAGAGTCGGCCTGCCACACAGCCTCGAAACCACGGGACTCCGCATAGCGGGCGTGCCCGATCGCCTCGGTGATCGTGTGGGCGTCCTGCAGGTAGATGGCGAGCCTCGTCATCGGGTTGTCTCCTCGGTCGTAATGGCCGGTGTCTCTCTTCTCACACTTCCTCCAGTCGGGCGTGCAGGCGGACGGCCTCCTCGGCGGCCCTCGCACGGATCTCGTCGGCATCCACCCGGGTTGGTGAGCCATCGGCCCAGACCAACTCGCCTTCCACCTCGATCCTGAGGGGGCTGACGCCCGGCGAGAAGGCCAGGTGCCACGGTTCCATCGGATCGTGGCTCCAGGTGACCCGGTCGACCAGTGCCTCGGGGAACAGGTCCCAGCCGGTCGCCAGATACGACCAGGCAACCTCCGGAGAGGCCGTGACATCGTGCTCACGGTGGCGCACGTAGGCCAGTCGGAACTCCTCGAGCATGTCGGCGCCTATGCCATCGGTGCCGAGTGCGACCGGGTTTGAGAAGCGGGTCGGCCGGGAGTAGCCGACCGAGTTGTTCATGTTGGACCTGGGGTTGTGCACGATGGTGCCGGCCAGTCCGTGGTCGTCGGTCAGGTACACGCCATGCACGAGAAGCCAGTCGTCGGCGGCCAGGTGGCGCAGACGGTCCGCAGCACCGGCATCGGCCTCGCCCTCGGCCACATGGATGTGAACGCCGACATCCAGGTCGGCCGCCAGCCCGGCGACGGCTTCAAGGGTCTCGTCGGTGCACGTGAATGCAGCATGCACGCCCACCCGACCCCGACCCCCGGACCGTATGAACCGCTCGTTCTCGGCGAGGCCCCTACGGGCCCCCTCGGGCCCGTGGCGGTCCGTCACCCCGTAGGCGCAGTCGACCCTCACACCGACCTCTGCGCAGGCTTCGGCGATCAGGCTCAGCGAACCATCGATGGCATCGGGTGACTCGTGGTGATCGATGATCGCCGTGCAGCCCCGCTCAAGTGCCTCGAGCGCTCCGAGCATCGCCGACCAGCGGATGCTCGCAGGGTCGAGTGCCCGGTCCAGGCGCCACCAGACCAGCTCCAGGATTTCGGCGAACCCGGTCGGTGTGCGTGGTGGTGCAGGCATACCCCGGGCCAGCGAGGAGTAGAGGTGGTGATGGGCACAGACGAGGCCCGGGGTGGTGTTGGACGGAATACTCATCGGCCGTCCCACCCGGCCCAGGTCTCACGCTGACCCGGTTCGTTCATCGGAAGCTCGCTGCGCCACTGCCCGTCGTGTTCGTGGAGGGCCGCTGCAACGGCTCCGGCTGTAGGCACCAGACCGATCTCGCCCACCCCCTTGATCCCATAGGGCGAATCGGGCTGGGGAACCTCGACGAGCCGTACATCTACCGGGGGCATGTCCTTGGGCCTGATGATTCCGAGACTACGCAGCGTCGTGTTCAGCGGCCTTGCCTCGTCATCGGCGGGGAAGCCCTCGGTGAGCGCATAGCCGAGGCCCATGTGCACGGCGCCCTCGACCTGGCCCTCGCAGAGCATCGGGTTCACGGCCCGTCCCACGTCGTGTGCCGCGACCACCTGCTCAACCTCGCCGGTCTCTGGATCCAGAATCACCAGTTGTGCCGCGTACCCGAAGGTGGAGTGGATCACCGGATTCTCCATACCGTCGTCCATGGAGTTGGTCCAGTCCACCCGGTACTCACCCTCGTAGTCGACGCCGATCTGACAGCCGTCGGCAAGTGCAACCCGGCAGGCGTCGGCCACCGAGCCGGCTCCCATCAGGGTCCCGCGGCTGCCGGTCGTCTGTCCGGCACCCAGTTCACGGGTGGTGTCAACGACCACCTCGACCAGGGCGGGGTCGATGCCCAATTCCTCGACTGCGACCTGAATGGCCACGGTGTGGACCCCCTGCCCCATCTCCGTCCAGCAGTGTCTCACCTCGACACCGCCGTCCTCCGTGAACCTGACCACCGCCCGTGCGATCTCCTTGAAGCCGTTGCCGAGACCGGAGTTCTTGAGCCCCAGGCCGAGGCCGACGGGCCTCCCCGCCTTCACGGCCCCGTCGTAGGCCTCCTTCACCTCGTCGAGGCAGGCCCGGGCACCGAGGGAACCGTTGTCCATCACCTGACCCGGTCCCCAGACGACACCCGGACCAACGATGTTGCGGCTACGCATCTCCCAACCGGAGATTCCCACATTCTCGGCGAGACGGTCCATCACACCCTCCATGGCGAACTGTGCCTGGTTGGCTCCGAAGCCACGAAATGCTCCACACACCGGGTTGTTGGTACGTACAGCGGTCGCCTCAACGTCAATGTCGGATACCACGTAGGGACCGCTGGCATGCCCGGCGGCACGCTCCAGAACCTTCATGCCCACCGAGGCATAGGGGCCGGAGTCACCGATCATGCGCACCCACAGGGCTGTCAGGTGACCGTCGGCGTCGCAACCGGCGCGGTACGCCATCCGGATCGGATGCCTCTTCGGGTGCATGAGGAGGGACTCCTCACGAGAGAGCGTGCACCTGACCGGCCGGCCAAGAAGGTATGCGGCAAGTGCTGTCTGGGCCTGGTTGGACATGTCCTCCTTGCCTCCGAAGGCGCCCCCGTTGCTGACCAGTTCGACCGTGACCACGTCGCTGTCGATGCCGAGCACGGAGGCGATCTGGTTTCGGTCGTCCCACACGCCCTGGCCACCGGACCAGACGTGCAGGCCCCCACCGTCTGTGGGTGCAGCCATGGTGGATTCGGGTTCAACGAAGGCGTGCTCGATGCGCTGGGTCTGGAACACCTCATCCACGACGTATGTGGAACCTTCCAGAGCCGCCTCGACCCTTCCGCGCGAATAGCGGGATACGGAGAGGATGTTCCCGTCGAGGCCCCACACGGCATCGTCGCCTGATGCCGCTGCCTCGACCGGGTCGCTGAAGACCTCCAGAGGGGCGTAGTTGACATTGACCAGTTCGGCCGCCCTGCGGGCGGTCCCCCTGTCGTCGGCGACCACAACGGCAAGGACGTCACCCAGGTAGGAGGTGCGACCCCCCTCGGGAATGAACACCGGCCAGTCGGTGTGGATGATGCCCACCCGCAGGTCGCCGGGAACGTCGGCGGCGGTGAAGACAGCGTGGACCCCGTCGACTGCCTCTGCAGCCGCGGTGTCGATCCTGACCACATCGGCGCGGGCATGGTCGGAGAGGTGAAGTGCGGCGTGCAGGAGACCGTCGGGTGCCATGTCGTCGATGAACGGCCGGTCTCCCATGCTCAACAGGCCTGCCTGATACTTCGTTCCGCTGGTTCCGACACCACCCGGACTGACTGGGACCGGTACCTCGCCGGCTGCCACCGCCTCGACGGCATCGAGGATCTTCACGTATCCGGTGCACCTGCAGAGGTGCCCACCCAGGTGGCGGGCCGCCTCATCCCTCGTGAGGGCATCGCCCTTCTTGTCGATGAGGGCCTTCGCCCGCATCACGATCCCGGGGGTGCAGAACCCGCACTGCAGGGCGCCGTGCGCTGCGAAGGTGTCCGAGAAGCGATCTCGCTCGGCCTGTTCGAGACCCTCGAGGGTGGTGACAGAGGCCCCCTCGGCCTTCTCCATGGACGTCTGGCAGGCCACCCTTGCCTTTCCGTCGAGCAGCACCGTGCAGCAACCGCACTGGCCCGACGGAGAGCAGCCGTCCTTGGGTGAGGTGACCCCGAGTTCATCGCGCAGGGCAGCCAGAAGGTGCGGGTGTCCGGAACACGTCTCAACGGTGGATCCGTTCAGGACGAAGGTGGTCATGGCCCCCCACTTCCGTCGTCTCCTCCGAGGGCTGAGATGACGTCGTCTGGTACCTCGACGCCCGTCTGCCCGGTGATGCGGCCATACACCTCAGGCCTGCGGTAGTAGCTGAAGTTGAACAGCGTGTCCTTGTAGTTGGAGCACATGTCGAGGTCACACTCGGCAACGACAAGTTCATCACCGTCGGTGGTGCAGCGGGCCCGCACCTCACCGGAGGGCGCCACGATCGAGCTCTCGCCGAGCAGGAGGCACCCCTCCTCTTCACCGGCCTTGGCCACACCCACAACCCACATTCCGTTCTGGTAGGCGCCGGACTGAAGCACGAGGCCGTTGTGGAACCCCTGGAGCACGTCCTGGCTCGGATCCGGGGGGTAGTGGACGGGCGTGTTGTAGCCGATGAGAGCCAACTCGCAGCCCTGCAGGCCCAGCACCCTGTAGGTCTCGGGCCAGCGACGGTCGTTGCAGATGGCCATACCGACAACTCCGCCGAAGGCGCCGAACACGCTGAACCCGTCACCGGGCTCGAAGTAGTAGCGCTCCAGGTGCTGGAACTCACGCCAGGGCTCGTGCTCGTGGTGGCCCGGCAGGTGGACCTTGCGGTAGCGACCGGCCAGCGATCCGTCACGCTCGACCAGAATGGCCGTGTTGTAGTGGTGGCCGTCGGGTGTCAACTCTGCGTAGCCGAGGTGGAAGCCGACACCCAGGCGTGCGGCCTCGTCGAAGAGCGGCTTCGTGTCGGGCCCCGGCATTTCCGTCTCGAAAAAGTGGTCGAACTCTGCCCGGTCATCAACCCACCAGCGGGGGAAGAACGTTGTGAGTGCCAGCTCCGGGAACACGACGAGGTCACAGCCTGCGTCTGCCCCCTGGCGCAACAGGGCGACGAGCCGCTCAACCACATCGGCACGGGAGTCGGCCCGCTGGATGGGTCCGGTCTGTGCGGCTCCAACTGTGAGGATTCGGCTCATCTGGTCTCTCCCTCCTCAGGGGCGTCGTCTTCCAATGCGTCACCGTCGAGTCTCAACAGGGTGTGGAGCAAGACATTGACCCCCGCTGCCAGGTCTACCGGGTCGGTGTACTCGGCAGGGTTGTGGCTGATGCCGTCGCGGCTGGGCACGAACACCATCCCCGTGGGGCAGATGCGGGCCATCATCTGGGCGTCATGGCCGGCACCGGAGGGCATCTCCGAGACAGCGTGCCCCAGGCTCTCCGCTGTGCTGGCAACGGTTGCGACGACAGATCCGTTGAACGCCACCGGTTCGAACCGGGCGAGGGTTCGGGCCTCGATCAAGACTCCCTCGGCCTCGGCAATACCTTCCACGAATGCGGCGAGGTCGGCCTCGGCTTCTGTCAGGAGCGCCTCGTCGGTGTTGCGCAGGTCGACTGTGAGTACGGCCGAACCGGCAACGACGTTCACGAGGTCTGGCGCAAGGTCCAGTCGGCCGACCGTCGCGACCTGCCGGCCGCCCATCCTGGTGGCCATGTCGCGAACGTGGACCGCAATGGCTGCTGCCGCCCAGCCGGCGTCGTGGCGCAGGTCCATGGGCGTGGTCCCGGCGTGGTTGGCCTGGCCCGTGATCGTGAACTCGGTCCAGGAGATGCCCTGGACTCCCGTGACAGCCCCGATCGTGTGGCCTCCGGCCTCGAGCACGGGACCCTGCTCAATGTGGAGTTCAACGAATGCATGCGGGGCGGGGCCCGGGCAGGGGTGGGGCCCCCGGTAGCCGATGCGGTCAAGTTCGTCTCCGACGATGGACCCGTCGATTCCCTCGATGTCGAGGGCCTCCTCGAGGCCGAGGCCACCCACATAGACGAGGCTTCCGAGCATGTCCGGTGGGAACCTGGCTCCCTCCTCGTCGGTGAAGAAGGCCACGGCAATCGGATGCTCGGTCTCGACACCTGCATCTATGAGCGTCTCGATCACCTCGAGGCCGGCCAGAACCCCCAGGTTCCCGTCGTAGCGTCCGCCTGAGCGCACTGTGTCTATGTGGCTGCCCGTCATGACGGCAGGTCCATCGGTCCGACCCGGACGGGTGGCCACCACGTTGCCGATTCCGTCAATGCGGACATCAAGGCCCAGATCGCGCATCCAGGTGGTGACAAGGTCGCGCCCCTCCCGGTCCTCGTCGGTCAGGGCCAGCCTGCTGGAACCTCCACCTTCGATGGGACCGATGGTGGCCAGTTCGACGAGTCGCCGCATCAGGCGGTCGCCATCGATGCGCAGGTGATCGCAGGGGCTGTTCATGCTGCACCTTCCGGGAACACGATGTCGGTTGGCCTTACCGGCACCCTCGGCAGGTCCAGGCCGGTGGCATTGCGAATGGCGGCCGCCACAGCAGCCGTGGACGAGATGGAGGGTGGCTCCCCAATGCCCTTGGCACCAAAGGGTGCACCCGGCTCAGCCTGCTCGATCAGGGCTGCGATCTCGACGGGCGGCATGTCCAGTGCCGTCGGAACCAGGTAGTCGGTGAACGAGGCATTGCGGATCCGACCCCCCTCGACCAGAACCTCCTCCATCACCGCCAGGCCGACACCCTGGGCTGCGCCGCCCTCGAGTTGGCCGATGGTCTGGAGGGGGTTGAGCACCCGGCCCACATCCTGGGAGGTGGTCAACTCCACTACCTTGACGAGCCCCAGCTCAACGTCGACATCGACGATGGCGCGGTGGGCCGAGAAGGCGAACGAGACGTGTGCGTCCCCCTGGCCGTTCTCATCGAGTGGCAACGTGGGTGCATGTCGAAACACCACCGATGCCTCGATTGGCTCGGCTGTGGCCTCGACCAGATCGATCTCTAGTCCACCGGCCATGGAAACGACCCTTCCGTCGGCAACGACCAGATCGTCGGCATCGACACCGTGCTCGGCAGCCAGGCGTTCAAGCAACTGAACACGTACCTGCCCACAGGCCTCCTGGATCGCACCACCCGACATCCAGGTCTGCCGGCTGGCCGATGTGGAACCGGCAGATCCGATGCCGTCCGTGGATGCCGGGAGTAGCACGACATCGTCCACACCCAGCACCTCACAGGTGATCTGCTGGGCGAGCGTCACGAACCCCTGGCCGACCTCGGCACAGGCGCTCGTGATCGTGGCCACCCCGTCGGCAAGATGACAGGAGGCCTCGCTGAAGTCGTCGAATCCCTCTGAGAACAACAGGTTCTTAAAGCCGAGGGCGAAGGCCTCGCCCCGTACCACATGCTCCGGATCGGCCGTTCGACCGGCACCGCCCGGAAGTTCCATCGGATCGACTGCCATCGAGGCGCCCGACGGGTGGTCGGCACAGGTCCTGATGACCTCGGCGACAGGTGCGGTTCCGGTGATCGTCTGGCCGGTGAGGAGTTCATCGCCGGGAGCCAGGGCATTGTGGAGACGCAACTCCACAGGATCCATGCCAAGGGCGTCGGCCAGGCGATCCATCTGGGCCTCGTGGGCATAGCAGGTCTGGACGGCCCCGAAGCCGCGCATCGCCCCACACGGTGGGTTGTTGGTCCGTACAACAGCACCGTCGATGTGGGCACTGGGCACCCTGTAGGGACCAGCGGCAAAGCAGGTTGCGTTTGCGATTACGGCGCCGCTCGACGAGGCGTAGGCACCGCCATCGAGGACCAGGCGGGACTCGACCCGGACAATGGTGCCGTCACGGTCGGCGTGGTGCCGAAACCACATCCGTGCCGGGTGCCTGTGCACGTGACCGTGGAAGGACTCCTCGCGTGAGTAGACCATCTTCACGGGCCTGCGGGTGTGGAGGGCCAGCATGCAGAGGTGGACATGGAGGCTGAGGTCCTCCCGGGCTCCAAAGGCTCCGCCGACCCCCGAGAGGGTGAGCCGCACCCGGGCGGGATCCAGGCCCAGGCAGTCGGCCACCTGGTCCCGGTCGGAGTGAAGCCACTGGGTTGCCACGTAGAGGTCGATACCACCGTCCTCTGCCGGTACCGCCATACCGGACTCGGGCCCCAGGAACGCCTGGTCCTGCATTCCCACCTCGTAGGTGCCCTCGACCTGGACCTCGCCGCTGACATCTTGATCACCGTGGATGAGGTTGATACGTCGAACCAGGTTTCCGTCGGGGTGGATGGGATCGGCCCGTTCTGCGAGGTCGGGGTCCACGAGGGGGTCCAGGGGCTCGTAGTCGACCGCTATGGCATCGATGGCCATTCGTAGGGCTTCGGGGTTGTCAGCCGCCACGATGGCCACGGGTTCGCCCTCGTAGCGGACCACATCGGCCGCCAGCACCGGCTGGTCCCTGTGCTCAAGGCCGTAGGTGAGCGAGCCGGGAACGTCCTCGTTGGTCAGCACGGCGTGCACACCGGTGACGGCCACTGCGGCGGATATGTCCACCGACCTGATCCGGGCCGATGGGTGCGGTGAGCGGAGAGTTCCACCCCAGAGCATCCGGTCATGGTGAAGGTCCGAGGAGAAGGCGAAGGTTCCCGCCACCTTGGGCACACCATCGGGCCGGGGGGTGTCCTCGCCGATGCGTGGGGCGGCAGTTCGCTTCGAGGTAGCCAGGTCTGTCATGTCGACCCTCCCCGCCGGGTAGCGGCCAGATGGACCGCTTCGAGCACGCGGCCGTAGCCCGTGCATCGACAGAGGTTGCCGCTGATGGCCTCCCGCACGGCCAGGTCACTCGGGTCGGGGTCCGACTCGAGCAGGGATCCGATGGACACGATCAGGCCCGGCGTGCAGAAGCCGCACTGCACCGCTCCGGCATCGACGAACGCCTCCTGGACGTGGCTGAGGCCGTCATCTCCGGAGATCCCCTCGATGGTCGTGATCTGTCTGCCGGCAGCCGTAGAGGCCAGCACCAGGCAGGAACACACTGTCTGTCCGTCGACGAGGACCGTGCAAGATCCGCACTCGCCCTCCTCACAGGCGTTCTTGGACCCTGGCAGCCCTAGCCGTTCGCGCAGCACCCGAAGGAGGCTCTCTCCGGGGTGGGCATCGGCAACCTCGTGGCTCTGGCCGTTCACCTCCAGGACGAACGGGTCCGTGCTCATGAAGACGACACCCGGTTCAGGACCCTCGTGAGGGATCGTTGTGCGAGGACCCGCACGGCGTGGCGACGGTAGGCGGCGGAGCCACGGTGGTCGTCGATCGGGCTTGCTGAGCTGGCGACCAGCTCAGCGAACTCCCTGACCACTTCCAGCCTGGGCGGTACGCCGTTGTCCCAGTCGAGATGGCCGCTCACATGATCCTCAGCCTGCGTGGCCCGAAGCGGCATCGGCGATACCGACCCCAGGCCCACCCTGATCCTGCGGGCGCTGCGGTCCACAAGCAGGGCCAGGGATGCAACCGAGATGACCATGGCGTTGCGCGGCCCGACCTTGCAGAACTCCTGGGGGCCGTCCAGTACCGGAACCCTGACGGCCTCGATCAACTCTCCGGGCATCAGGCAGGTCGCCTTGACACCCGTGATGAACTCGGTGACGGGTACCTCGCGACTGGCTTCGGCCGAACGCAGTTCCAGCACGGCGTCGAGGGCGGCCAGCACGGGAATGCTGTCACCGGCGGGTGAGGCGGTCGCTATGTTGCCACCGATCGTTGCGGCGTTGCGGATCTGTGGGGAGCCGACGGTGCGGGCGGCCTGGGCCAGCGCTGGCACCAGCGCCGCAATCTCGGGGTCACAGATCTCTGCAAAGGTGACACCGGCGCCGAGCCGCAATTCATCTCCGGTCAGATGCCAGCCGGCTAGTTCGGGAATCCGGTTGAGGGCGACCACGTCTTCGACAGATCGGCTGCCCCGGTTGACCTCGACCATGAGGTCGGTTCCGCCTGCCAGGACCAACGAACCTGGTTCAGCGGCCAGGGCAGCGCAGGCATCTTCCAGGGAGGTAGCGATGGTCACCGGCACCCCGCCATGCTGCCGTCCGTTCAACATTTTGTCAACGTCATAGGTCGGGCTAACGTGGCTGTATGTCAAGTCCCGAACATCCCCTCGTGACAGCCATGGCCCCGGTCGCCGAGGCTCTAGGCGCCCAACTGCTCGAACCCGACCAGATCACCGATGCCGACCTGCCCCTGGTCTGGGATGGTGAGGTCGTCGGGGGCCTGCGCCGACCCGACCTGCACAACGCCTTGGACGTCTTGATCGTGGCCGCCGAAACAGAGTTGGGGGCGAGTCGCAGCGCAATGGATCGCACCCAGAAACAGGCCGCCGTGACCCTGCTCAACGAATGGGGGGCCTTCACGCTGCGAAAGTCCGTTGAGGACGTTGCCGACGCCCTGGGCGTGAGCAGGTTCACCATCTACAACTACCTGGAACGCTCCGGATCGGCCTGAAGCGTAGGCGGGGGCTACCGTCGCCGCCATGGACTTCGACCACACCACCGACGACCTGGCCCAGTTCGACGCAGTCGGCCTGGCCGAGCTGATCCGTCAGGGCGACATCTCCCCCGTCGAGGCCGTGGAAGCCACCATCGGTCGCATCGAGGCACTCGACGGAGAACTGAACGCCGTCATCCACAGACAGTTCGAGACGGCCCTCGCCGTGGCCACCTCACCCGACCTTCCGGACGGCCCGTTCCGCGGGGTGCCGATGCTCATCAAGGACCTGTGGTCCGAGGAGGCAGGCCAGCCACACCACTGCGGGGTCCAGGCCCTCAAGGACGCCAACCTCACCTCCACGATCGATTCCAACCTGGTGAGGCGCTACAGGGAGGCCGGCTTCATCAACGTGGGCCGCACCAACACGCCTGAACTGGGCCTCGTGGCGACCACGGAACCCATGGCATACGGACCCAGCCGCAACCCCTGGAACACCGACTACAGCACCGGTGGCTCCTCTGGAGGTTCAGCCGCGGCGGTGGCGGCGGGAATACTCCCCGCAGCGAACGCCAGCGACGGAGGCGGCTCCATCCGCATACCCGCCGCCATGTGCGGCCTTGTCGGGCTCAAGCCATCGAGGGGCAGGATCTCCATGGGTCCCGTCAAGGAGGAGTGGGGGGTGTCGGTCCAGCACGTGGTCTGCCACACCATGCGCGACTGCGCCGGGATCCTTGATGCAACGGCTATCCCATTCCTGGGCGACGGCGTGGTGGCACCAGACCACGGACGTCCCTACTCGGACAGGGTCGGCGAGAACGTCGACAAACTGCGAATCGGGCTCCTCGCTGAACACACCATGACCGGCGTTCACCCCGACTGCGCCGACACCGCCCGACGAACCGCATCCCTCCTCGAGGAACTCGGCCACGATGTGGTCGATGCCCACCCTCTGGCCCTTGACCAGCTGGAGGAACTGAGCTGGGCCTTCAACGTGAACTGGGGTGTGGGCGCAGTCCTCAGCCTCGAACACCTGGGTGGACAGTTGGGTCGGCCTGTCTGCGAGGACGACGTCGAGTCCGGAACCTGGCTGCTGGCCCAGATGGGTGACGGCCACTCCGCTACCGACTACGCAAAGGCCCAGAGCCTCATGGCCACCTTCCGGAGGAACATGGCCGCATGGTGGGAGGAGGGCTTCGACCTGCTGGTCACACCGACCACAGCCCAACCGCCGCCCCTGCTCGGGGACCTGACCCCAACCGAGGACGACCCCCTCCGGGCCTCAAAACGTTCGATGCCCTACGCCGCCTTCACCTCACCGTTCAACACGACCGGACAGCCGGCCATCTCCCTGCCCATGGGGTCGTCGGGCGGGCTGCCGGTGGGAGCCCAGATCGTGGCCGCCTACGGCCGCGAGGATGTCCTCATCGCCGTCGGATCACAGTTGGAGGATGAGGTTCGCTGGTCGGAGAACAGGGCCCCGATTCACGCCTGACCAGCAGTCGGGGACAGCCCTCAGGAGTCATACAAGAGCACGCCCGGCAGATCCAGGAAGGCGGTCGCATCGGCGCTGAGGATCGTCCTTCCTGAGACAAGTGCAGTGGCGGCCACTATGAGATCGTGACGACCTCGGGGTCGACCGGTCCGCCGCGAATGGGCCAGCAGCGCTGCTTGCCCACGCGCAACCTCAACGTCATATGGCAACACGAGAACGTTTTCTATGACTTCCCTGACGTACCGACGCCGATCCTCCCGGTGCTCGACAGACGCCAGATGGACCCCAACCTCGAGTTCTGCAACGGTGACGGCAGAGACAGCTGCATCGTCCTCATCCAGCAGAATCGAATCAAGGTCATGGCCGGTTCGCTCCAAATCAATCAGGACCGTCGTGTCCAGCAGCAGTCGGCTCACCGACCGTCCTCGTCCCCGGTTCCAGTGACGTCATCAGGCTCCAGGAGATCCCAGACGGATCTGAGATCATCGATCCACGCTGGATCGGGGCGATGGGCGCGCAGAACCGCCTTCAATGCGGCTCCGTTCGCACGCGGAGGTGCACCCAGTTGGGCTATGACACGACCGCGACGGACGATCGTGAAGGTCTCATCGCCGTGCTCCACTGCATCCAGGAGGTCGGCGAAGTTACGGGAAGCCTCGGTGGCGGAAACCTCTGACATAAGAGTCAGATTATTTGGTATTGCGGGATCAAACCGCCGTCCTCAGGCGTCGAGGACCTGGTGGGCTGCCTCCTCGACCGAGACCACCGGTGGCTCGGTCGACCATGGAAAGTTGATCCACCTGTCGGTGTGGCACCACACGTACTCGCAGTCCACGACCGACTGGGGCTTTTGGTAGAGGACCGCTGAGCGGACCTCGCCCACCTTCGCCAGTGCCGTCTCGCGCACCAGGTTCAAGGTGTGGCCCGTGTCGGCCACGTCGTCGGTGATCAGGATCTTGGCTTCGCCCAGGTCGACCCAGTCGACGTACGGGGGCAGCACGACCGGAATGTCGAGCCTCTCGTCGACCCCCGTGTAGTACTCGATGTTCATCACGTAGAGGTTCTTGACCGCCAGGGCGTAGCCGAGTGACCCGGCCACGAACAGGCCGCCCCGGGCAATCGACAGGATCATGTCGGGCCGGTAGCCGTCATCGGCGACAATGCTCGCCAATTCCCGCACGGCCACCCCGTACCGGGGCCAGTCCATTTCCTCGCGTTCCGCCACCCTCATCTCCCATCTCCGTGGTGTCCGGGCACGCTAGCGGGTCCGGAGGGTTGGCAATCAGTCGTAGGTTGCCGCTATCCGCCAGGAGCCTCCCTCCAGAACCAGGAGGCGGGCCAGGCCGTCGTCGGACACCACCTGCAGGCTGACCCTGCGGCTGTGACGGGAAGGGTCCCACCACCGCTCATCGACCGGCCAGGGACCCGCCCAGGAGATCACCCCAGCCCCTGCTCCACCCCCCTGGCGCAACCGGACAGGTTCCGCCGACACCACACCCCGACCGTCGACCGTGATAGTCCGACCGGCAGCATCCAGGACATCCACTGCTGCCGGCTCGGCGTGCACCGCTGCGGGAGACGGAGCGGGGACAGCCCCAGGCCATGGTGGCCCGTCTGGAGGATGTGGAACCACGGGGATGGGCCCATCCACTGACCCGGCGACGGGCCCCTCCGGCACGGGAACCAGGGTCATCTGTTCTGCGGGGTCCCGTCCACCACGCCACTCGGGAACCCGCACCGAACCGGGACCCAGCATGGCGGCCACCCTGTTGAGGGCCCGAAGGGCCCGCTCGTCGGCCGCTGTGGCGCCACCCCAGAACCCTGCCTGGTGGCTCCCGGCATTCACCAATTCCTCAGGAACCAGATCCAGGCGCACCAGCCCCGAGGTGGGGCGAACGCCAGGCGGGCCGTTCAGCCATCCCTCCAACTGCCAACGGACCCGGTCGGCCAGGGCCGCAGCCCCGATAGCCCCCTCGTCGCGCCACCTGCGGACCAGCCGCTCACCGTGCCCGGTCTCGGCCTCGACAACCACGCGCCTGCACGCCAACCCCCGGCGGGCCAACCCGTCGTGGAGCGACCCGGCCAACGACCGGGCGGCGAAGGCAACCTGATCGATCCGCTCCACCGGTGGGTCCATCTCGATGCCGACCGCCAGGTCAGGGGGCTGGCCCGCCAGTTGGAGCAGGCGACCGTCGAGCCCTCTGGCCAGACGCTGGGCATCCAGACCCTCGGATCCGAACCTGCCGACCACATCGGCGACCGGCAGGGCCGCCAGCGTCCCCAGGGTCGTCAGGCCAAGCCGCACCAGCACGTCGGCCAGGTCGGGACGCTCCAGGGCCGACACCGGAAAGGGGGCCAGGAACCCCGGGGTGGCACCGGCCGGCACCAAGACCGCCTTCCCATCAACAGATCGGGCGGCCAACCCAGCGGCCAGGCCAGCGGCAAACGGGCCGTCGGCCACTCCGATGAGACAGCCCGGATAGGTGCCCTCCCCCAGCGTTTCGTCCAGGGCCTTTCGCACCACGGCAGCGGTGTTGCCCACCAGCGGAACCTCCCCACCGAAGAGTCGGACGGGACCCCTGACACCGAAGGCACAGGTCCCCGGCCGCTGCACCTCAACCCACGGGGTGATGTCGGACAGGGCCGCCACCACGGGCTCGAACCAACGGGCCTCGACCGCCTCGTCGCGTTCCAGCACGACGGCCTCGGGGCACATGCCCTGGGCCCGGCGGCGGCGCTGCCCCACAACCACCCCGGTGGCCCGGACCGTGGCCGATGCCGCCACCACCCGCCCAGCTGTGAGCACCACCGCCGGATCGGACGGAGCCACCCCGAGGGCGGTGAGCGGCCAGTCGGGGCAGCGGACGACCAGGGTGCGGACCGGTTCCGTCACCCGCTGCCCGGCTGTTCGGAAGGAACCGGGCTTCCATCGGGGGAGGGCAGCATCATGGCCACGCTGCGCTCCCGGGCGGCAGCCCTCCGGCCCGTGGCAACCACCTCGGCCCTCCTGAGGCGGAGGCGTCCGTGACCGCTCCCGTGGCCCTCCCACGAACCGTCGACAACCGTCAACGCCAGGTCGAAGCTGTCGGGCCAGGGACCGTCACCGACCCGTATCAGTACAGACCCCCGTTCACGGATACGGGCCATCAGGCGCCTGACGGTTGCAGCACCTACACGGTGCTGTGGTGCAACCAGCACCAGGTCGAGAGAGCCCACCAGGGCCCCGACCACGTCGCCCCAGGCGGAGGGTTCAGGCGCTGTCACGATCGCCAGGCGTTCAAGGGCAACCCCGGCCTCGCCGGCCGCCACCAGCCCCAGGTCGGGGTCGCCAACGACGGCTGCCCACGAACCCACCGATGTCGCCCCGGCCATGAGGGCCATGGCCAGGGAACGCGCCCCGGGACCGGAGACCCCGATGCTGCTGCCACGCCTGAGGCCGTCGAGAAACAGGCCTGCAAGGGCCGGGACGACCGGCAGCGTGCGCTCCACCGCCAGGGTGGTGGGACGTACACGCCGGGCAGCCTCGGCCAACGTTGGAACCGTACGGACAGGTGAGAGCGTGATGGCCAGAGGAGCCGGACACTCCTCAGGAGGCAGATCATCAAACGGCTCGGGTTCGGCCAGGAGAGAGGAGGGCAGGGCCACATCCCAGTATCGAACATATGTTCGATATATGCAAACGCATGTGTCGAAAACCAGCCTCAGCCTGTTATCAGCACCAGCGCGAAGACCGTGTAGGCGACCATCACCCCCAGCATCGGATACTGGCTACGCAGGGCAACCACTGGACTCCACTTCTCCACCGCACGGTCATGGGACACAAGCACGGCAACCATGTGACCGACCATGATCGAACCCAACTGCACCCATCCCACCGCAGTGGTCGAGATGAAAGTCCAATTGGTGGCGTAGTCCACGGTTCCGAACAGGTCCCAACCCCTACCCAGCGGGTCTGAGACCAGCGCAATGAAGGCCTGCCCCTCGAGGACCAGCAGGGAGAAGTAGTGAGCCAGGTCATAGCCGACGAGGATCGGCACCAGTGAAATTCCAAACCTGACCGCAAAGTCCGGATCACCCGTGATGCGCCCACCTGCCATACAGGCCAGGTGGTAGACGAGGCCCACCAGCACCACAACCCAGATGAGGGCCACCGTGCTCACCGCGGTCGCCTCCCAGCCGGCTCGACCCGCCATGAGATCACTCCAGACAGAGGTCCGTGAGATTCCATCAAAGGCGGTGCCACCCAACGCCGCCAGAAGCACCGACAACAACGCCGGCGAGGCTGCGACCTCGGCCACGCCGACAAACGGTGATCTCACGAATAGCCCGCCTGACCCATCCCGCCGGAAAGGAGAGAGCGAGGCAAGGGCATCAAAGAGCACACCGAAACCTTCGGCCTTACGTGCCTCCTCCCAACCCCAGCGACGAGACATCGCCATCAGGCCCAGCGTGTAGGCCAGTCCCAGCCAACCGATGACCCGGGGGCTCGCACCGTCGTGATACGCCAGCTCCAGCCAGTGGAAGATACTTATCGGTACGAGCGCTGCCCAGCCCGAGGTGAGCCAGTTCGGCGCCTGCCCGCTGGGAGAGCCACCAGCCATCCGCCCCAGCGTCTCCCATGGGCTGATCGCCCTCCATACCGGGCCCAGCAGCACCGAGGCAACCGGAACCCCGACCCAGAAGATGACGTAGACCGAAACCGGTGAGATGTTCATGGTCGTACCCGCGGCTCCGCCCAGGCCCGCGGCCAGCACCATCATGAACACGAGTAGAGCCACGACCCTCAACACCCTCGCCAAGAGGCCGATGCCACCCTCAGTCGAGGGTGGCATCCGACGTCCCGCAGACATGCTCCTCAACCGGGGACGGTGCCAGAGCAGGCCGAGGGCGGCAAAGGAGAGCACCAGGGCCACGGCCGCACCTCCTGCAGCCTGCCACTCGGGAATGGGCAGATCGCCTCTACCGCCGACACCGTGGGCCAGCACCGCAGGAAACATCACGAGACTGCGAGTTCAAAGAGCTTGAACCCGGCTTCATGTAGTTCAGCCTCAAAGACGCCAGGGATGTCGACCTCAACCAGCAGGACTGCCGGCATCCCCTCATGTAACGGCACCTTCAGGTCGTATACGTGCAGGTGGACGCTGTCGGCGACATCGCTCCTCACGGTTATCTCCACTAGATCGCCAACGGAGGCCCCAAACCGCTGGATACCACCGGCGATTACTCCACCCTCCAACTCCACCTCGAATCGGGCATCGGGCTCTGACACAGGTGCACCACCCGTTACCTCCACCACGGCCATTGCGCTGATGGCGCTGCCGTTCGCGTAGTAGTCCCTGTGGTCGTTTGCCGAAAGGGCGACCATGACGGTGTGGCGACCATCGGTCAGACCGGTGACGTGATAGGTGGTCTCGGCAATCATCGCCACCGACGAGCCATCGACCGCCACATGTACGTGCCCCTGTCCCTGGCGATGCTCCTCCGGCGGGTCAGCAGGTACCAGCTCGAGGTCACTGACTCCGATTTCCAACATGACCCCGCCAGTTCCGTCGGGCTCGGCATTGAGCGACACCCCAGGCAGTACTGGAAGGCCGGTCAGGTCAATGGGCTGGCCGTGCTCGTGGCCACCACTGTCGGCCATCTCATGGTCGGCCATGTCTCCGTCGGCCATCTCATGGTCGACCATCTCCATGGTCACGGTCGCTCCCGTAGCAGCCGTCACCGGCTGGAGCTGATCCTCTTCCACCTCGCTGATATCAGATCCACATGCGGTCAGAACTGTGGCGAGCGCCAGCAGCAGGACCGCTTTCATACGCGGCTTCATTGCGTCCTCCTCTTGTCGGTTGTCGTCCGGAACCTGTGTCAGACGACAACCGGAGGACCGCGACGTCCAATCGAGAGAACGACCGGTCGTATGGAAACAGTGGCCAAGGTCGGCATCGTCGGTTCCGGCGTGAACTCTGTTTCACGCCGACGCTGAACCAGTACCAAACCAACCAGAACCGAACCCGCCTTGACCAACCCGACAAGCAGTGCCGCCACCGGAATCTGGAGAACAAGACCCATGAGGATCGCTGGCTCCCCTGGCAGTTCCGCGAGGCTGGCACCACCGGCCAGGGCCTCGATGGCCTCCTGAGCAAGAAACATCAGAGCCTGGAGCGCTGCCAACCTGAGAACACCGGGCCTCGTAGCGGCACCTGCGGCACGCACTCCGAGAACTGCCAACCAAATCAGGACGAGCACCCCTGCAAGACCGACCAGTGGGCCGGCCACCGGCAGGTAGCCGTGTGCCCTGCCCACATTCAGCGTGATGGCACCGGGATGGGCCCACAGGTAGGCGAACGAATGGGCCAACAGCGCGCCCGGAACTGCCAACAGAACTGTCGCCAGTCGACGGCGTGCGATCACGGCCCTCAAGATACCGACCGTCGTTGCCGGCCTGCAGGGACCAAGGTCATGTCGCGTGCCGTCGTATCCATGCGTGCATGGCTATCCCCGACGCGACCCCGGCGTTGATGGACCTGGTCGATCCGAACTGCGAGATGGAACACACCATCGATGCGGCATCCCTGACCGCACCGGACAGACCCGGCCCCTCCTGGCCGAAGATCAGCACGCACCTCTCGGGCAGGTCGACCCCCTCGATCGGGACCGAGCCCGGCAGGTTGTCGATGCCTATCAGAGGCAACTCCTCCCCCGCGGCCCACTCCAGCAGGTCGCCGATCTCGGCATGGTGGAACACGTGCTGGTAGCGGTCGGTGACCATCGCCCCGCGCCGGTTCCAGCGACGCCGACCCACGATGTGCACACCCGCAGCCATGAAGGCGTTGGCGTTACGCACGACCGTCCCGATGTTCATGTCGTGTTCCCAGTTCTCGATCGCCACGTGGAACGGATGCCTCCGGCGGTCCAGGTCGGCCACGATGGCCTCCACGCTCCAGTAGCGGTACCGGTCGGTGACGTTCCTCCGGTCTCCACCGGCCAGGAGTTCCGGATCCAGCCGGTCGTCCTCGGGCCAGGGCTCGGAATGCGGGCCGACCCCGACTTCGTCCACAGGGCCTCTCCGGGTTCCCTAGTCGACGATCGCCTGGTTCACGAGGGTCCGCAGGTCCCAGCGCAACGAGACGTGGGTCCCCGATGGAACCAGCTGAGTCAGGAACACGGCGCTGATCTCCTCGACCGGGTCCACCCAGAATGCCGTGCTGGCCAGGCCACCCCACGAGCACTCACCCTCGGTTGCGTGGACACGCCCGGTGGCTGCGTCGTCCACCACGGCGAAGCCCAGGCCGAAGCCGACACCGTCGAAGAACCCCTCGTGGTAGAGCGGGTCACCGTATGCCGTGAGGTCGACACCCCCGGGCAGGTGGTTTCGCATCATCAGGTCCAGGGTTCTTGGCCCGATGATTCGGCCACCGTCCGACATGCCACCGGCCAGGAGCATCTGGCAGAACCGGTGGTAGTCGGCCATTGACGAGACGAGGCCACCACCCCCGCTGCTCCAACCCGGTGAGCGGAATGCACTGGTGGACGGGGCATCCATCAGATCAGGTGCAAGGGTCCCCGGAGTGGACATGTAGCAGGCGGCGAAGCGGCCGATGTCCTCATCGGCAACGCCGAACGACGTATCGGGCATGCCTACCGGATCCAGGATGTTGGCCTGCAGGTAGTCGGCAAAGGACATACCGGACACGACCTCGACGACCCTGCCCAGCACGTCGGTGGCCATGGAGTACGACCAGCGCGACCCGGGCTGGTGGCGCAGCGGTAGGCCGGCGAGGGATTCGATCACCGTTTCGAGGCCACCGGAGAAGTTCAGGACATCCAGACCCGAGTTCCGGTAGATCTCATCGACCGTGTGCTGCTGGAGGAACGAGTAGGTGAGCCCGGCGGTGTGTGTCAGGAGGTGGGCGATCGTGATGGGCCGTTCAGCCGGAACCGTCTCGGGGTTCTCGGCGGTACCTCCGACGAAGACCTCCATGTCGACGAACGATGGCAGAAACCTGGACAGTGGATCCCTGAGGCGTAACCCTCCAGCCTCGGCCAACTGCATGACCGCAACCGAGGTGATCGGCTTTGTCATGGAGTAGAAGCGCCACAGCGTGTCCTCGGCCACCGGGGTGCCAGCCTCCCGGTCTGCGAAGCCTGCCGTTGACCGCAGGGCGACCTTGCCCCGCCGCGCCACGAGCACATCAGTTCCGACCATCAGGTCGTCGTCCACAAAGCGGCGTGCGAACGCCGCAACCCTGTCGAGTCGATCCGGATCGAAGCCGACCTCGGCTGGCGGGGTGACGGTGATCTGGGTCATGGGTTGCCCCTCTGGTGGTGTAGCCGTGCCGGCAGCAGTTCGGCGGTTCAGCCGGCGTCGCCGGTCAACTCCTCGTCGCTCGGCACCTCGACACCCTCGACGTAGTAGGTGTAGAGGCTGGCGATCACATCGGCTATCTCGTCACCGGCGTGTGTGTCCGACCCGTCGGTTAGTTCCACGGTGACAACGTTCGAGTTCATGTGGAGCCGGGTTATGCCGCCCCGCTCGAACAGGCGCCGGGCCAGTTCACGTGCAGGCTCGCTACCGGTAATCTCGTCACCCGCAGCGAAGCGCTCGTGACCCATTCCGGTGAGGCTGCGGTTGATCTCGAACCTCACCACCCCGGTCCGGGATGAAGGCCTTTCGATGACGGTGATCGGTTGTCCCATGGCTGCGACAGGCTAGCGGTCGTCGGCCGGCGGAGCGTGATCGGCAACAGCTGCACGGCCCAGATCGTGGTCGAGCCTGTACAGGGGAACCGCTATGGCTATCGACACCAGAGCCAGGGCGGCATGCACAGCCTTGAACACCGCGTCGTGGTCGGCAAAGAGGATCCCGGTACCATGGACCGCCCAGAAGGTGACCGTCCAGATGCAGAACACCGCAATCAGGCGGGTCGAACCGATTCTGCGCCAGCGGCCGCCGAGGGCCGAAACCGAGACCACCGCAAAGCCAAGGAACACGACGGTCAACAAGAGCCGCCAGATCCGGCCAGATGAGGTGAGCTGGTCGTCGCCGATGAGATTCCGGATCCTGGTGATCCACACCACCGCAGTCCATGCGACGAGAACCCAGAGAAGACCCCTCACCTTCTTCACGGCAGGAGACGTTAGCCATGCTGTGACCAGATCAGACATGGGCACCGGGTGGGACAGCCCTCAGTTGAAGAGCTGTGGGTGGGTGCCGGCGGGTCGCCGGCGCGGTTCTCCCACATCTGGGAGGCCGTCCATGAACGACCACGACCGGCGATGGAAGCTCGTAGCACCCCACTCCATGAGCGCCGACCGGTGGGCCGGGTTCGGGTAGCCCTTCCCCTCGGCGAACCCGTAGCCGGGAAACAGGTCGTCGGCCTCCCGCATGAGCCGGTCCCTCGTCACCTTTGCGACAACCGACGCAGCGGCAATCGACAGCGATGTCGCATCACCACCGACAATGGTCTGTGCTATCCCGCCTCCGACGAAGTCCCACCGGCCGTCCAACAGCACCCTGTCGGGGGCCACACCCAGGTCGTCCAGGGCACGGCGTGCTGCCAGGCGCTGTGCATCCGACATCCCCAGGTCGTCACACTCGTCGTTGGTTGCATGCCCGACACCCCACGCCTCGGCCCATGCCGTGACACGGTCGTAGAGTGCCTCCCTCTCAGCCTCGTTGAGCATCTTGGAATCGCGTACGCCCATGATCCGACGGGTCCTGTCGGGCATGACGGCACAGACCGTGAGAGGACCGGCCCACGCACCCTTCCCCACCTCGTCCATGCCGACCACCACCCCGTGGCCCTCCACCCAGAGGGACCTCTCGACGGACAGCCCCGGCGCCTTGCCCCGAAGCGCCGCCCGCATCCGCCTTCGCCGGGCCATGGATTCCCGCTGACTCCCTAGCCGACCTCGGGACGGGCCCGACGGGTCATCAGATCGGCCCAGACCTCGAGCGGCGGCCTGCCCTCCTCGAATACCTCCCTGACTCCCGTGGCGATCGGAACCTCCACGCCAGCCTCTGCAGCCAGATAGCAGACGACACCGGCCGCCGGAACCCCCTCGGCAACCTGATGCATCTCGGCAAGCACCTCGGCCGGGTAACGCCCACGACCCACCTGCTCACCGACCCAGCGGTTACGGCTCTGGGGACTGATGCAGGTGGCGAGCAGGTCGCCCATGCCGGCAAGGCCTGCGAGGGTGCGTGGATCGCCACCCAGTGCCTCGCCCAGGCGGGTCATCTCGGCCAGCCCACGGTTGATGAGCGCCGCCCTGGCGTTGTCTCCAGTATCGAGGCCCTCGGCCATTCCGGCGGCGAGGGCAATCACGTTCTTTACTGCACCACCGATCTCGCAGCCCACCAGGTCGTCGTTGGTGTAGACGCGGAGGCTGTCTGACGACAGAAGGCCCTGGAGACGTTCGGCGGTCGCTGCATCGGTGCTGGCTACAACCATGGCTGCCGACTTGCCAACCAAGATCTCCTTGGCCAGGTTCGGGCCTGTCAGCACGCCCACCGGGCGGTCTGGGAGGATCTCGGCCGCCACCTGGGTCATCCGCAGCCCGGATCCCTGCTCGAACCCCTTGGCGAGGCTCAGGACCGGCACCCCCGGCGCCAGGTGCGCAGAGGCATCAGCCAACACGGAACGAAAGCCATGTGTCGGTATGGCAGCCAGGATGAGGTCGGCCTCTCCGACTGCAGCTCCAAGGTCGGCTGTCGCCTCGAGGGAGGAGGCCAGATCCAAGCCGGGCAGGTACCGGGAGTTGCCCCGACCAGACGCCAGGTCGACTGCGAGGTCGGGGTCACGTGCCCACAACACCGTGGGGACCACCGACGCGAGCAGGGATGCAACCGTCGTACCCCACGAACCGGCGCCGAGCACGGCGACCCTCCCTGCCATGAGGGCTACACTACGCGACCGCCCTACAATCCGGCCCGTGTCCGGATCAGTTGCCGTTCTCATCCCCGTCAAGGCGTTCGAGGGTGCCAAGGCGCGCCTTGCACCGGTCCTTGACCCGACCGGTCGGGCCGATCTGGCGCGCAGCATGGCCGAGACCGTTATCGCTGCCGCCTCGCCGCTGCCCGTGACGGTGGTCTGTGACTGCGACGAGGTGGAGGGGTGGGCCCTCTCGATGGGAGCCGACGTGGTACGGGTGGCCGAACCAGGGTTGACCGCGGCCGTGGAGGCCGGGGTCGACACACTCGGTCGCTCCGGCGTTTCGACCGTAGTTGTGGCCCACGGGGACCTGCCCCTGGCGACGAACCTCAGCCACTGCGCCGACTTCGCAGGAGTGACGCTGGTACCGGACCGCCACCACGACGGCACACCGGTGGCGGTGGTCCCGACAGGTGCCGGGTTCAGGTTCGCCTACGGACCGGGTTCCTTCGCCGCCCACGTAGCCGAGGCGGAAAGGTTGGGCCTTCCCTGGAGGAGCCTTCCCGATGCGCGTCTTGGCTGGGACGTTGACGAACCGGCTGATCTGAACCATTCGGCGATTGCCGTCGACAGACAGGCGGCCGGCACAACATGACGCCGGGATCCACCCCTGCACGGGCACTCGCCGTAGGTGCGCACCCCGACGACATCGAGCTCTTCGCCGGGGCGACGCTGGCCACCTGGGCTGCCTCAGGCTGTGAGGTCCACCACCTGATCTGCACAGACGGCTCCAAGGGCACCTGGGACCCGGCCGTCGATACAGCTGCGCTTGTTGCGACAAGGCAGGAGGAACAACGCGAAGCCGCACAGATCCTGGGAGCCACCGGAGAGGTTGTGTTCCTCGACAACGTCGACGGCGAACTCGACTCAAACCGGGAAACCGCCCACGAGGTGGCCGCATGGATCCGCAGGATCCGACCCGACGTGGTCCTGGGCCACGATCCGTGGCGGCGCTGGCGCCTGCACCCTGACCACAGGGCCGCTGGCTTCCTGGTCACCGACGGCGTGGTGGCTGCCCGGGATCCGCACTTCCTGACAGACCTGGGGGTGGAACACCACAGGCCGGACATACTGCTGCTCTTTGACACCGAGGAGACAGACCACCCGGTGGAGGTAACCGAGGCTGCAGCCGGCATCAAGGTCGAGGCTCTTCTCGCCCACACGAGCCAACTCCTGTCCACCATGTCGATACCTGATGACGACGATGGATCCGCCAGAGCCGCTTTCAAAGAGCGGACCATTGCCGACCTGGCCGAGATGGGCGGTCGCTTCGGCATGCCGCTGGCCGAGGGCTTCCACAATGTGGGTGGCCTCTAGGTCCTGGTCAGCATCCCGCTGCCAACAGTTTGTCGACCAGGGCAGCCAGTTCGACCGGCCGACTCCCCTGGATGCTGTGACCGGCACCCTCGACGGTCGTTACCTCTGCCTGAGGGCAGCGGTTGAGGAACTCCCGGGTATCGGCGTCATCAACCACGCTCCAGGAGCCACCCAGCCAGAGGTGTACCGGGCAGGTGACCTGCCCCAGCCTGTCCCAGAGACCGTCGAATGCCGAGGAGCCGTCCTCGTCGGTCATCTTCCAGTCACGCATCGGGTCCCACCTCCACATCCAGCGCCCATCGGGCAGTTCCCGTGCATTGTGACGAAGGCCCCTGACCAGGGATTCCTCGGTCCGGTGTGGGTTGTGTCCGATGGTGTAGGCGAGCATCGAGTCGAAGTCCTCGAAGTCGTCGGGCCCGGACATGAAGTCGATGATCGACTCGGACTTGTCGCGGTCGGTTCCCGGTGTCACATCCACGATTCCGAGCCTGCGAACCAGATCGGGCCTGTCCGCCGCCAGACACAGAGCGGTAAGCCCACCCAGCGACATACCCACCACGGCTTCCGCCCCTGGAGCCCACTCCTCTACCGCTGCGGCCACGACCTCGACCATTGCACCCGGTCGGTAGTCATGGTCGGGCCTCCAGTCCGAGTGGCCGTGGCCCGGAAGGTCTATCGCCACGAGTGGCCGACCGAGGGCCAGCGCCACGGTGTCCCAGGTGTGGGAGTTCTGGGCTCCACCGTGCAACAGCACCAACTCGGGGTCGCCGTCACCCCACCGAAGGCTGCTGACAACCAGCCCGCCGGGGGCAACGGTCGAACGGCGCTCGACACTGGGCGGACCCGTCCAGTCCAGCCCCGCCCCGGTTGCGTTGTCGACGAGCATCGAGAACTCGTCGTAGACGGTCACCCGCGACCCCGCCTACCCCTGTGACCTGACGCTCCACCGGCGCCCGTGGACGGTTCCCATCGGAACTTCCTGACCGCAACCAGGGCCCCGAACAGGCCCCACACGCCGATACGCAGGAGCAGCCACGGCTTGTAGGCCGATGCCTCCTCGAAGGGATCGAATGCCGAGAAGAAGGCGTCGGCGAAGGCCTTCAGGGGGAAGATATCACCGACAAGGTCGAGCCATGCGGGTGGGTTATTGCGGACGCTGATGAACACGTTTGAGACAAAGGCCACCGGAAGCAGGGTGGCGTTGGCCAACGCCGGCGCTGACTGGCCCGACGGTGCGACCGCTGCGAGGGCAATGCCCAGGAGGGAGAACGACGCAACGCCGACCACGAAGGTAACCACGGCCGGCAGGGCGTTTCCGATGTCCATCTCGAGGCCGTAGAGGAGGAACCCGACGGCCAACATGATCAGGGCTCCAACTGCTGCGACGACCACGCCCGAGCCGACCACCCCGCCCATGTAGACCCACCGAGGCAGCGGCGTTCCCCTGATCCGCTTCAACACCCCTTCGTCGCGGTAGATGGTCACGCCAATACCGATGTTGGTGTAGGTGGCAGAAACTGCGGCGAACACCGCCAGACCGGGTGCGTAGAACTGTGCCGGGTCCACCTCGAGGCCCGGTGCCACGTCGACACCCTCGAACAGGGCCCCGAAGAGGATCAGGAAGATGAGCGGGAACACCAGGGTGAAGAAGGCTGCGATAGGTGTGCGGACAAACAGACGGTTCTGGTAGTTGATCTGGCGAAACAGCAGCCCTACCGCTGACGGTCGCCCCTGGTCAGACATCTTCGACCCCGGCTCCATGGTCGCCGCCAATCAGACCCAGATAGACGTCCTCCAGGGTGGGCGTGGTCACCTCTAGCCCCTCAAGGGCTCCTCCCTGTCCGATCGCCCACTGTGTCAGCAGGTTCAGGTCGGTTGTGGGCTGCTCTGTGTAGACCTCGAGCACGCCGTTCCTGAGCGAGGTCCTGCCAGCCAGGCCTCCGAGCAACTCCACAACCGGTCCAGAGTTGGGATCAACCTCGGGGAACCGGAAGCGGACCAGCGTCTCGCTGTCGGCATTGCCCCGCAGTTCGTCCGGCGTGCCCTCGGCGACGATCCTGCCGTCGACCACCACCGCCACCCGGTCTGCCAGCACCTGCACCTCGTCCATGTAGTGGCTGGTAAGGAGGATCGTCGTGCCCAGGTCCTGGAGGCCCTCGATCATCTCCCATGCGTGCCGACGCGCCGAGGGATCAAAGCCGGTGGTTGGCTCGTCCAGGAACAGCACATCGGGATCACCGATGAGGCCGAGTGCCAGGTCAACCCTTCGCTTCTGCCCGCCTGACAGCTGGTGGGTGCGACGGTCTCCGAGACCCGTCAGGCCCACCAGATCCAGTACCTCGTCCACCGGCCGGCGACGCGAGTAGCAGGCGCCGTAGTGGACGAGCGCCTCGCGTACCGTCAACTCGCGCTCGATCCCGGCCTCCTGCAACACGATGCCGATGCGATCCCGGTACCCCTGCCCAGCGGTACCCGGATCCGTGCCCAGAACGGTCACCTTGCCCGAATCGCGTGTCCGATGGCCCTCGAGGATCTCCACAACGGTCGACTTGCCCGCTCCGTTGGGACCGAGGAGTGCAAAGACCTCACCCTCTCCGACGCTGAAAGAGAGACCGTCCACGGCCCTGACGGTCCCGTATGACTTCTTGAGGTCGGTGACGGTGACTGCGGGCACGGCCGGACCCTACCGTCCACCCCCGGCTGGGCCTTGACCGGGAGCAGCCACCTGCAAGACTCCGTGTTCATGAAAACAGTCAGCTTCGTAGACATGGTCGACGGCAACCGCGACGACTATGAACTGATCTTCGCCGAGGTGGCGGCCCACAAGGCTCAACACCTGCCGGACCAGCTCATGGACACCCTCCGGTCGATGAGGGGGCCGACGTTCGGCTACCGGATCGACCGCTACAGGCACTCCCTCCAGAGCGCCACGCGGGCCCTCCGAAACGGTGAATCGGACGAGATGGTGGTGGCCGCCCTGTTCCACGACATCGCCGACCCGATCGCCCCTGAGAACCACAGCGCGGTGGCCGCTGAAGTCCTCAAGCCCTACGTGGACGAACGCACCCACTGGATCATCCGACACCACGGCCTGTTCCAGGGGTACTACTACTTCCACCACCTGGGCGGGAACCGCGACGCCCGTGACCTCGTGAGGGAACACAGGTGGTTCGACGACTGTGCGGCGTTCTGTGCTGAGTACGACCAGAACTGCTTCGACCCCGACTACGACAACCTGGCCCTCGAAGAGTTCGAGTCGCTGGTCAGAGAGGTGTTCGGCCGGGACACCCGCTACCCCATGGTCGACCTTGCCTGAAGCGACCTAACTCGAACCGTCCTCGTCGGCCAGGTCGGGATCAAGCAGGACAAGCAGCCCGGGGAATCCCTCGACCGCCCGCAGGGCCCTGTCGAAATACCAGAAACCCAACAGGCTCACCACCATGCCAACCGGCCAGCCGACGACGGCGCGGATCAACAGATAGCCATCGACCGATGTCTGGTTGAACAGCCAGATGTCCCAAGCCGATGTCAGGAACTGGTAGACGCCGAGGGCGACCGTGAGCCTGCCAACTACACGCAGGTAGACCGGGTGAGCCATGGTCTCCGCATCGAGAGGAATCGCCAGGTGCAGCACCCTTCCCAGAAACGGCCTACCCGCCACAACCGTGCCTATCAGGGCCGCTCCGATCAGGGCCTTGGTTCCGATGCCGATGCCGAAGTAGACAGCCTCCGAATCTGTGACGATCCCGATCACACCCCGGGCGACCAGGTAGACGACGAGCGTCGGCAGGTACCGGCCCACGTCCTCCCCACGATGGCGTCGGGAGACGGCCGCCTTGATACTCCATGCCGTCGCACCCAGCACCGCCCATCCCAGGCTGGCAAACCGGTTCAGGAGGATGAAGGCCACGATCGGCATGATCGAATCGAGTGTTCGGGCCCGCTGGGCGCGTGGTCCAGACATGTCTGGTATTGCCGGTTCCTCCATCACCCCATCATGGCAGCAGGTCCGCACCCGGAGGTACGCACTCAGGCAGTGCTACCGACCACCGGTGGCTGGGAGATCCACATCCAACCCATTGTCGCAACCGTTTCAGCATCGTCGTAACCCGCATCGCCCGGCCACCAGACCCACGACGCTCCGGGACCATGCGGCGGGTCCACCAGAACCCGTGCCTGGACCGGCTCTGCACCCCGACGGGCCGCCTCCAGGACATCGTCTGCCGAGGTGAATCCTGAGAGGAGCTGGAGCATCGAGATCGTCGGGCTGATCATCGTCAACTCGCCGGAATCCCAGCGGTCGAGTGCTTCGGCCGGGCGCACCCATCCGACCTCGACCGCCTCACGGCCATCAGCGACCGGTTCAAGGCCTGTACCCGGTCGTGCCGCGAAGAAGTAGGTGTCGTAGCGCTTGTTTGGACCCGGTGGGGTCACCCAGCGGGCAACTGGAACAATCCCGGAGACGTCCAGACCGCCACCAGCCTCGGCAACAGCGTCAACAAAGCCGACCTCCCCCTGCTCGACCCCGACACGACGCTCCAGCAACTGGTCAGCGCCGGTTCCGATCAGCAGACCCACCTCTTCGAGGGTCTCGCGCGCAGCCGCCACCCGGTGACCATGACCGTCGCCATCGCTCCCGGGAATCAACCCCATACCCCCCTCGTCGCGACCGAGCAGGATGGGACCCCACGCAGGATCGGAGTCCGAGTCCTCCACCCGTCCGCCAGGGAACACGGTGTGGTCGGCAACGAACGACGACGTCGCGCTGCGACGCATCATCACCACCTGGAGGTCAGGCCGGTCATCAACGATCAGGACAGTCGCTGCAGGCCTGATGGGTACACCGTCTCCCGGCAGGTCGGCTGCTGGAACGGTGGCTGGAAGTCGGGTCATGCCATGACGACCGTACCCGCAAGACCTGAGCTTCCCGTTTCCGCACGACTACGGGGCCCATAGGGTGCCCTGATGGCAGGAAACACCTGGAAGCCAGAGCCGCCACCGACGCGGCCCGGGGGCGCCGACGTGCTGGCGGGCCTCAGCGTGGCCCTTGTTCTCATTCCCCAGTCAATGGCCTACGCCGAACTGGCGGGCCTGCCGCCGCACATTGGTCTGTTCGCCGCGGCCCTCCCGCCAATCCTGGCATCTCTGGCGGCTTCGTCTCCCTACCTCCAGACCGGACCGGTTGCACTCACGAGCCTACTTACCCTCGGCGGGTTGGCTGAGCTGGCCCAACCGGGTTCGGTCGACTACGTGGAGTTGGCGGCCCTTCTGGCCCTCATCGTGGGCCTTACCCGCCTGGCCCTCGGCCTCTTCCGCCTTGGCGTGGTCGCCTACCTGATGAGCGAGCCCGTTCTCTCCGGCTTCACATCGGGCGCAGCGATCCTCATCCTGTCCTCACAGCTCCCGAAGGCACTGGGAGTTGACGCCCCCGATGGTGGCGTCCTGGAACGTGCCTGGTGGTCGCTGACAAACCCCGACGACTGGGGGATCGGAGCCGTGGCAATAGCGGCGGTCACGGTCCTGTTGGTGCTTGGTGGTCGGCGACTCCACCGCCTGTTCCCCGGTGCTCTCGTGGCGGTCGTGGGCGGGGTCGCCTTCAGCAGGATTACCGGGTACGAGGGACCTGTCGTGGGGTCGGTACCTACCGGCTTCCCAGACATTGGTCTGGACCTGCCATGGGGTTCGACCGGATCGCTGCTTGTCGCCGGGGTGGTCATTGCCCTTGTGGGTTTCGCCGAGCCTGCTTCGATCTCGCGAATGTTCGCGACAGCGGACCGACAGCCATGGAGCGCTGACCGTGAGTTCATCAGCCAGGGTCTGGCGAACATTGCTGCCGGCCTGTCGGGAGCATTCCCCGTCGGAGGCTCCTTTTCCAGATCATCCCTGAACCGCCTGGCAGGTGCCAGGAGTCGTTGGTCCGGCCTCGTCACAGGGGTGGCGGTGCTTGCCTTCCTTCCCTTCGCAGACGTTTTGGAGCCGCTGCCGCGGGCGACCCTCGGTGGTGTGGTCATCGCAGCGGTGGTCGGCCTGGTCCAGCCCGTTCAACTGGTCGACACGATCCGCCGTTCGACACCGCAGGGGCTGGTGGCATGGGGAACCTTCGGCGCCACCCTCGCAATGGCACCGCGGGTGGAGCGGGGGGTGATCATCGGCATCGGGCTGTCGCTGGCCCTGCACCTGTGGAGGGAACTCCACGTCGACGTTCCAAGGCGCCGCGAGGGGAACACGCTCTGTCTTGACACCCGGGGTGTCCTCTGGTTCGCAACTGCTTCCCGCCTCGAGCAGTTCGTACTCGATGCCCTTGCGGAGGAGCCGGACATCGACAGCCTGCGCATCGATCTCGGAGGCTGTGGTCGGGTCGACTACACAGCAGCCACCACGATCCGCAGGCTGGCCGAAGATGCCCGGGCGGCCGGGTTGGCGGTCAGCGTGACCAGTGTGCCTGCAAACGTGGCCGGCTATCTGAGCGAATTCTCGTAGCCGGTCAAGGTGACGGACCTCCTACTCGTATCTGGTCCCGGATTCACGCATCACGTCGACCCAGCGGGCGCCCGCATCGGGTGACAGTTCGCCTGGCACGTAGGTGACCTCATGCAACGTCCCCGTGTAGCGGAAGGGTCCGTGGCGCTCGAAGACCTCCCATGAGACCGGTGATCGTCGGTCGATACCGACATCGATTCCCTCGAACGGTGCCATCGACGTGAGCTGTGCCAGTCCCGGTGCTTCGGCGACAACCCCACCGTCGACCAGGAGGGTTGCGTTCCAGACCAGCGAACCGGGAGCATCCACCCTGAGCGTGACGGTGGAGGGTCCTACGGGCATCGGCCCTCCGTCTGTCACGGTCATCACCCCGTAGCCGTTGTGGGCGTGGAAGAGCCTGCCGCCCTCGACGTAGACCGAGTAGCCCCCTCCCTGCCCGCCGTGTGCGACGAGCACACCTTCGTCGCCCGAACGGTTGTCGACGGACACCTCGACGACGAACGACCTGAGGTTGACCAGCTGTTGTGACCGGAAACGCTCGAGCGTCGGCTGGCCCGATCGCAGCGTCACCGGTTCGGCCAGTGCGGCCTCCCATGGCGGGCGCACGGTGTAGGCCAGCCCGGTTCCCTCGTCGAGCGGAAACACCTGGTTGGCCCAGGCGGCCACCTCCCAGGCCTCCTTCAGCTCGCCGAGGACCTCGGGATGTTCATCAGCCAGATTGTGGGACTCGGTCGGATCGTCGGAGAGCCTGTGGAGTTCCCAGTCGTCGTCGGCGAAGGGGGTGCGGGGCTGATGACAGGTCACGGCCGACCAGCCGTCCCTGTAGTAGCCGCGGTGGCCCACCTGCTCGTAGTACTGCTCCGGATGGGTGGACGGTGCCGCATCATCACCGATCGTCGACACGAAGCTGGCCCCAGCCGGTTCAGGCGCCGGCCCGTCCATCCATGGGGTCGGCATCTCCACGCCGGCCATCTCGAGCACGGTCGGCATCAGGTCGGTTACGTGCTGGTACTGGGTGCGCAGCCCCCCTCCACCGGGCAGGCCACTGCCCCTCGAGATGATGAACGGCACCTGATGACCGCCCTGATGGGTGTTGACCTTGTAGAGCCGAAACGGTGTGCCAGACGCCATCCCCCACCCCATCGGGTAGTGCGGCAGGGTCTGGGGCCCACCCATCAGGTCCATCCGAGAGTGGTCGACCTGGATGTCGTCGAATGGTGAGTCGCCACGGCTGTGGGCCATGAGCGTCCGGAAGTACGAGGAGGTTCCGTTCTGCTGGCCCTCACGAGAACCACCGTTGTCGGAGGTGAACACCACGATCGTGTTGTCCCACTCGCCCATTGCCACCAGCTCGTCCCTGAGGCGGCCGAAGTTCTGGTCGACGTTGTCGACCATCGCCGCATAGAGCTCCTGGTACCGGGCAAACAGCTGGCGCTGCATGTGGCTGAGGTCGTCCCAGGCCTCGACCCCGTGGCGTTCCTCACTGTTGCGGGGCGGGAGAATCGCCCCCTCGGGGACCACGCCCAGGCCCAACTGGCGCTCGAAGCGGGTGCGACGGACCTCGTCCCAGCCCTGCTCGTAGAGGCCCCTGTACTTCTCGGCATCGACGGCCTTCACCTGTAGTGGTGCATGCACCGCCACATGGGAGTAGTAGAGGAACCACGGTTTGGTCGGGTGACCCGAACGAACCCCACGGACCATGTCGAGCGCCCGGTCGGTGAGGTCGTCGGTGAGGTAGTAGCCCTCGGGGTACCCGTCGACCTCGAGCACATGGTTGTCCTCGTAGAGGCGGTGTGGTTGGTGGAAGTTGGTGAAGCCGTCCAGGATTCCGTAGAAGCGGTCGAATCCCTGTTGGCATGGCCACGAGCGCCGCGGGCCGGCCTCGGTGAGGCTGGAGTCCTTGCAGAGATGCCACTTGCCGACCATGAGCGTGGACCAACCGGCATCACGGAGCACCCCTGCCATGGTCACGGCGTTGGAACGCAACTCCATGGCGAAGCCCGGAAAGCCCGGATCACGGTGGCAGACGGTCGCGACACCAGCCATGTGGTGGTTCAGTCCGGTGAGCAACGACGCCCGGGTCGGGGAACACATCGGGTTGACGTGGAAGTTGGTGTACCGCAGACCCTCTCCGGCCAGCTGGTCGAGGTTGGGGGTGTCGATCTCGGATCCGTAGGAGCCGAGATCGGCAAACCCCAGGTCGTCACACAGCACCACGATCACGTTCGGCGAACCGGCAGGTGGAACGGGCTGGTCGGGCCACCACGGCGTCGAGGTGGCGTGGGTACGACCCACCTCGCCCTCAAAGCCTGCGTATGCGCTGACCTGTTCCGTGTCGCTCATCTGATGATCCTCGTCGGATGCCGGTCAGTGCCCGGTTCCAGTTCCGGGCGAACCTACCTCACGGCTGTGGAGTCGGGACAGGTGTGCCACCACGACAAGCAGCAGCCCGCAGACCCCGGCCACCACGACAAGCGCTCCCCCGAAACCTGCGGTGGTGTCACCCACCCATCCGACCACCAGTGGCCCGGTGACCCCACCGATCTCGGATACGGCAAACCACATACCGAACGCGAGGCCCATGTTTGCCGGACCTACGGCACGACAGTCCATGAGCATGACGATCGTCAGGGGAATTAGCGCCGACCTGATCCCCATTGCCGCTACCGGCAGCGGATCAAACGAGGTTGGAAGCACGATCAACGCAACCAGACCGGTGACGATGACAATCAAGATGGTGGCGAGGAACCGCGGAAGGCGGTCCCGGCTGGCCCGACGTGGCAGGAGCAACGAGGCCCCAATGCCGACCACTCCCCCGAGCGCAGTCCAGTTGGCCGCTGCCATCGCCGAGAAGCCACTGTGGCTACGCAGGATGCTCGGCAGCCAGCCCCCCAACCCATGGGCGATGAAGAACACACCCACCCCGAACACCAGGATCGCCCGGACCTCGGGCTCAGCCAGCAACGACCGGGCTCCACCTGTCTCCACGGCGTGTTCCGGAGCCTCCATCGGCGGCGGACTGTGTCGTGAGACGAGCAGCCAGCAGGCTGCGGCCACCACCATCACACCTGTCTCGATGGCAACGGTGGTGCGCCATGACCCGGTCAGGGGCATCAGCACGGAGTTGGAGAGCACAAGGGTCGCCATGCCTCCCAGAGCGGGAGCCGTGTTATAGGCGCCGACGGCAAACCGGCGTTCACGCACATCGCTGAACCAGGTGCTCACCACCTTCGGCGCACCGGCAGAGACCAGCGGCCCGCCCACACCGAACAGTGCAATCGCCAACCAGAAGCCGGTGAGGCCCGTGGCTGCAACGCGGGCCAGTCCGCTGGCGACAATCACGAGGGCTCCGAGGGTGAGCGACCGGCGCAGGCCGAGGCGATCCACCAGACGGCCGGCCGGTGGCGCCGTGACGATGTAGATGAGTTGCCACGCACCCAGCGCAAGGCCCATGGACCCGCGGCTCAGACCCAGGTCGGCCCTTACCTCACCCACGATCGGGGCAATCGACATGGCAACCACACCGAAGGAGAAGTAGATGCCGAACAGGCCCGCGAAAACGCTCCAGCGTCTCGGGTCCCTCCGCTCAGCCGGTCCTGCCATCGGGTGATGCTCCCATGCCGTGGCACCATCAGAGGCGCTGAGCACCCGGTTGTGGCCAAATCTGCGCGATCCTGTCGCCATGGAGGAACTCCGATGGATCGCCAGGGATGACCTGGCCGACGACCTGGAACGTCCAATGCTGGTCGTGGCGTTCAGGGGACTGTTCGACGCCTCAGGGTCGGCTACGGCCGCCGTGGAGTGGCTTACAGGGAGAATCGACCACACCAGAATCGGCGATGTCGATCCCGAGACCTTCTTCGACTTCACCCAGGAACGACCGGTGGTCTACTTCGACGAGCGGGGCACCAGGGTGCTCCGCTGGCCACGCAACGAGGTGCTCCTTGCCCGAACACCCGAGGGACAGCGCGACCTGCTGATGGTGAGCGGGGTCGAACCCCACCTCAGGTGGCGGACCTTCGCCAACGCCCTTTCCGAGGTGGCCACCATCACCGGGGCGGCAACTGTCGTGACCCTGGGTGCGATGGTCGGCATGACGCCGCATACGCGCCCTCTCTCAGTTACCGGTAGTTCCACAAACGCCCAGTTGGCCGACAGGCTGGGGCTGGACCGGCCCTCGTACCAGGGGCCGACAGGTCTCGTCGGTGTACTCCACGACACGCTCGACCGGGCGGGCACGCCGGTCATCTCACTGCGTGTGTCGGTTCCCCACTACGTGCCCGACACCCCCAACCCAAAGGCCACGCGGGCACTGTTGCGCTGGTTCGAACAGGTCAGCGGGGTGAGCACCTCCTACGCCGACCTGGATGGTCCTGCGGCCGACTGGCAGCGCCAGGTCGATGCCGCTGTCGCGGGAGACCAGGACCTCCTGCAGTACGTGAAGCGTCTCGAGACCCAGACGGACCAGACCGAGGAACTGATTCCCAGCGGTGACGACCTCGCAGCCGAACTGGAGGCGTTCCTGAGGGAACAGGCGGACGACCCCGACACCGGCCTACCGGGTTGAGCACAGGGCTGCCGGATCGGCGAGACTCCATCTACATGAACCGCAACGAGCACCTCTCAGCAATCCTCACCGAGGGTCGTGCCCTTATCTCAGCTGCTGAAGGCACACCCGACGGCATGGTCTCAGCGTGTCCCGGCTGGACCAACACCGAGCTGTTGGACCACATCCGGATGGTCTGGGGTTTCGTGGCTACCCAGGTGAGGGCCGCCGACGCGTCCGGTCCGAACCGCCCGGACATTGCTGACACCGACCTACCAACCGACCTGCTTGACGACCTCGTGTCACTCCTCGAGTCGACCGATGCCGACCATTCGGCCTGGAACTGGTCCCCCGACACGACTGCCGGATTCTGGGTCCGCCGGATGGCGTGTGAGGCTGCAATCCACCGCTGGGATGCCGAGGACGCCGCTGGTGCCACCGCACCCATCGAGTGCGGCCTGGCAACCGACGTGGTCGACGAGGCCGTCAACGTGGCCTTCAGGTTTCAGCGAAATGGACCGGTTACCGACCATCCATCAAGCTCCCTTCACCTCCACGCCACCGATGGCGACGGCGAGTGGCTGGTGGTACCGGGTGACGAGGGCCTGGTGGTAACGAGGGAGCACGCCAAGGCCGATACAGCCGCCGCAGGTACCGCATCGGACCTAGCGCTGTTCGTGTGGGGCCGCGGCCACGGAGACCTGCAGTTCTGGGGTGACGAGGCTGAGTTGGAGGCCTGGGCCTCGGTGGCCCCGTAGCACCCCGGTTCAGATTACGAGCAACTCACCCTCGAAGCCGAGGGTGGCAGCGAACGGCCAGTGGCGATCCGTGGTGACGAGGCGGTCGGCGTCGAGCACGATGGCTGTGGCGACGACCATTGCGTCGGGGAGACGGAGCCGAGTGCCCATCGATGCCCTGAGTGCCGCTGTCTCGATTGCCACCTTCCCGTCAACCGGGACAGTCTCGACCGGCACCGAACCGAGCAGGGCGGTTGCAGTCTCTACCGCCTCCCTGCCTCGGCGTGCCGGGCCGACCATTGCCTCGGCAAGGGCAGACGCAGGTAGGACGAGGTAGTCGCCACGGGCACGACTCTCGGACAGGGCGGCGGTGACCACCCCGTGGTGTGCATCGGTGTCGTCCATCCAGCCGATTACGACACCGGCATCAAGAACAGTCAGTCCCACTCGTCGCGCAACCTGTCGAGATCGCCTGGCTCCCAACAGCCGGTGAGCGCTCCTGCGAACTCGGCAATCGGATCGCCTTCCAGTACGAGCACCACCCTGCCGGGGCCGTCGGCGCGGACCATCAGCCGATCGCCGGCCCGGATGCCTGTCTCAGCCAGTGCAGCCACGGGAATGGTGATCTGGTTCTTGCTGCTCACCTTGCAGGTGCGCTCTGCCTTTACTTTCTCCATAGAAGTAAAGGTAGCACTCTTGCGCCGCCGATAGAACCAGTGGTCAACCGATCACACCGGTAGGGCAGGTGATGCCTGTGTCGCCGAGGCCGCAGTACCCGGTGGGGTTTCTGGCGAGGTACTGCTGGTGATAGTCCTCGGCGTAGTGGAACGTTCCAAGCTCTGAGACCTGGGTGGTGATCGGGGTGAATCCGGCGTCTGCCAACAGTGGTTCCAGGGCATCACGCGTGGCTTCCGCCGCCGCCCTCTGTTCCGCGTCGGCCACGAAGATGCACGACCGGTACTGGGTCCCGATGTCGTTGCCCTGCCCCATTCCCTGGGTCGGATCGTGGTTGTTCCAAAACACCGCAAGGGCGCCCTCCAACGTGAGCTCAAGGGGATCAAACACGACGAGCACTACCTCGGCGTGGCCCGTGGCTCCGGTGCAGACATCGCGGTACCCCGGCCCCGGGCTGGTGCCACCCGTGAACCCGACTGCCGTTGTCCAGACCCCGGGGGTCTCCCAGAACCGCTGCTCGGCTCCCCAGAAACAGCCCATACCCACAACGAGCGTCTCCATTCCCTCCGGGAACGGCGGCACGATCATGCGACCGTTCACGAGATGTGTCATCGGGGTTCCCACAGTGCCACTCACTGATGGCGACGTCAGATTGTGAAGGCCAGGCGCTCTGCCAGCTGCCGGGCAAGGGCCTCGTCGCCACCGAGTGCAACGCTTCCGCCGTCGATCAGGGGTACGGGGTCCTTGCGACCCCCGGTCAGGGCCAACCAGTCGTGCGACGACATTGAGAGCGTGCAGGTGGGTCCGGTGTCGAACTCATCTACAACCGATGCCCTGCCATCGACGGCCACCCTGATGGCGGCCTCCACGGGGCCGGTCAGGTTCACCTCGACCCTGCTCCCGTCGGGTGCCCCTCCCTTCTTTCCGATGATGTAGCCGGCAGCGGTCGCCACCTCGTCCACCGATATCTGGGCTGGCAGGCCGCCGGCGGATGGTTCGTGGCCGAGTGGCTCCCGGCAGTCCTCCAGATGAAGCCACGAGTCGTAGACCCGCACGTGCATGAACCGCAGGTAGGGCACCTCGCCTATCGGCGACCACCCCACCTTGTGGATCTCCTCGTCGGACATCGCAGACAACTGGCCCAGCCGTTCCGCCGATACCTCCCTGAACAGTTCCAGTACCTCGGGTCCCGACAGCGACCGCATTGACTCAACCCATCGTTCGTTGCCTTCGGCAATCGGATTCTTGAGGTGCGCAGTCGGGAACTCCACCTCGGGGGCATCGTGGCCCTGGAGCATCCGCTCGGTACCGATGATGTGGGCCAGGTTGTCCTGCACTGTCCATCCGGGGCACCTGCTGGGCGTCTCCCAATCGCTGTCGGACAACCCTGTGGCCCAGTCGGCCCATTCGGCCCAGGTCTGCTCCAGCCCTCCGACTATCCGCTGTCTGTCAAGTTCAATGCTCATGGTTGTCCTCCGTAGCGATGGTCAGGGGGTTGGGTTGGCCACGGTGTTCCACTCGCGTGCCTCGATGTATGGCCGGAAGACATCGCCGATCCGGGCCAGGTCCGAAGGGGTCTTGGGACGCTGCAACTCGAACAGGTCGGGGTACTCGAGCCACCCGGTCACGAGGTTCCAGAGCCGCTCGGCTGCGGCACCCGTAGGTGGGTCGATCAGGACCGGACCGAAGAGCTTGCGGGACGGGTCATCGCCCACCCCCGGGAACACGAGGGTTGGGACGCCCCAGCCTCCGAGGGCCAGAACGTCCTCGTGGTCGTTTCGGACATCGTCATGGGTTGTCTCGTCGGCAAGGGCCTCGTCGACGATGCCCGGATCCAGGCCCATCTCGGTAAGCAGTTCCCGGGCCACCTCGGGCCTGTGCGGCTGGCGGCCCTCAACGTGGAGGGCGGTGCCGGACCGCAGGTACCAGGCATCGTTCAGCTCCGGGTCACGCCGTTTCAGGAATGCACCTATGCGCATCATCGACCAGCCATAGGACCATTCCCTCTCCCATGGGTGCTTCTTACCCTCGGCCCTGTTGACCTCCTCAAGGCTGAAGAACCGCCAGTCCACGTCGAGGCCCAGCCTGTCGCGTACCTCACGCATCCACAGGGAGGTCTGGTAGGCCCATGGGCAGATCACGTCGAAGTGAAAGGCAACGCTCGTCGGTTCAGCAGTCGTGTCATTCATCGGAGACAGCCTCGCGCAACTCGTGGCGCAACACCTTGCCGAGGGCGTTTCGTGGCAGGGACCCGACTACTACAACCCGCCGCGGCAACTTGTGGGCCGCAAGGTGGTTCCGACCGAAGTCCCGGAGCACTTCCGCTGTCGGCGGCGGGGCTCCCGGGGTTGGCACGATCCACGCGACCACGTCCTCACCCCACTCCTCTGACGGCACGCCGGCGACCGCTACCTCTGACACACCGGGGTGGGCGGCGAGGGTGTCGTCGACCTCTCGCGGGTGGACGTTGAACCCACCTGTGATTATCAACTCCTTGGACCGCCCGACAATCGACACGTAGCCATCGTCGTCAACTGATCCAAGGTCGCCCGTTCTGAACCAACGGCCGCCGGGTCCGTCGACAAATGCCTGATCATCGGCGTCTGGGCGCTCCCAGTAGCCGTCGAACACGTTCGGACCCCGGACCTGGATCTCACCGGTACCTTCGGCCAGGCGCAACTCGACGCCGGGAAGTGGGAACCCGACGGAACCGGCCCGACGCTCGCCCTCGTACGGGTTCGACACCAGCATCACCGTCTCGGTCATTCCGTAGCGCTCCAGCACCGAGATTCCCGCCCGGTCACGGAGGTGGCCGTGGAGAAGTGGAGAAAGTGGAGCCGACCCCGACACACAGAGCCGCAGGCTGCTCAGGGTGCCAACCTCGGAGTCGTCTACGAGACGGTGGTACATGGTGGGCACGCCGAAGAACATGGTGCAGCCATGGCTCCCGATGTCGCCGAGGACCCTGTGCTGATCGAACCCCTGGTGCAGTACCGCTGAGCCACCGGTGAGGAGGGTGCCGTGCAGGCCGACACCAAGGCCATGCATGTGGAACAGGGGGAGGCACAGGAGCAGTCTGTCTTCGGCGGTCCAGTGCCACGCCTGTCGGACCGACTCGGCACCGGCCAGCAGGTTCGCCTGGGTGAGCACCGCCCCCTTTGGCGCTCCGGTCGTTCCCGATGTGTAGCCGATGAGAGCGGGGTCGGCCGGGCCCACCGAGTCAAGGTTCGGTACCGGAGCGTCGTCCCAGCAGACGTCTGTTCCTGCTGCTCGAAGTTCTGGTGCCAGCCCAACGAGGATCTCCTTCCAGCCCTTCTGGTCAACCAGCGCAGCGCTGGGCCTCGAATCGGCCACGATGTGGGCCAGTTCGTCCCTCGTGTACCCGCCGTTTACGGGCACCACGACCAGACCCGATCGCAGGCACGCCACATGGGCCACCGCCAGGTCAACCGAGGACGGCCCCGAGAGCAGCACCCGGTCGCCCGCCACGAGGCCAGCTCCGGCCAGACGCCCGGCCACCACCGCTGTCCGGTCGAGAAAGTCGCCACGGTTGGTCCAGACTCCGTCCGCATGAAGGAGGAGGCGGTCAGGATCATCGGACAGCCGCGCCGACCACACACCCGAGATCGTTCCGGGATCGGGAAGCCTGAATGCGGGTGGGACAACCATGGCCGGCGAACGTAGCCGAGTCGAGGTGCCCGTCAGCCCCCGAGCCTCACCAGCTCCGGGTCCAGGTCGTCAACTGTGGCTGAGCCGACAAGGGCCATTGTGCGCTCCATACCCGACCTCATCAGGTCGAGCATGTGGTCTACCCCCCGCTCGCCGGCGGCACCGAGGGCATAGAGGTGCGGGCGACCGGTCATCACCGCGGCGGCACCCAGGGCACAGGCCTTGACAATGTCTCCGCCACGACGGATGCCGCCATCGCAGATGACCTCGATCCGGTGGCCGACGGCCTCGACGACATCGGGCACCAACTCGAACGGCGTGGGCGCACCGTCGAGTTGCCTGCCACCGTGGTTGGAGAGTGCGATCGCTGAGACGCCGGAATCTGCCGCAAGCCTGGCATCGGCGACGGTCTGAATCCCCTTGAGGATGATGGGGCCATCCCAGATGGACTGAAGCCATTCGACGTCGCGCCACGACAGACCCGGATCGAACTGTCTAACCATGTACTCGGCCAGCGACACGGCGTCGGAGCCGTCGCCGGCACCCGTTCCCTCAGCGCTTGAGAAGCGAATGGGCTCGGACCGGAGAAACCGCCAGGTCCAGCCCGGGTGGCGCATTCCGTCGATGAAGGTGTCGGGGCCGATCTCGGGTGGAAGGGTGAAGCCGCGGCGGACGTCCCTCTCGCGCCGTCCAAGTACCGCTGTATCGACCGTGAGCACCAGCGCCTCGAAACCGGCAGTGGCTGCGCGCTCGACGAGGCCCTTCACACGATCGCGGTCGCGCCACGTGTACACCTGGAACCAGAGGCGAGAATCGTCACCGGCGACCTCGGCGCACTCCTCTATGGACCGGGTGCCCATCGTGGAGAGCGTGAACGGGACACCGGCCCGTCCGGCCGCCCGCACCACTGCCAACTCGCCAGCGGGGTCCGCTATCCGCGTGAACCCGGTGGGTGCGATCACGAACGGAAGATCCAGCGGTCTGCCGAGGAGGGTTGACGAGGTCCGGATCGTGCCCATGTCGCGCAGAACCCTCGGCCTGAACTCGGCCCGGCGGAACACCTCGACGTTGCGTGACAGGGTCACCTCGTCCTCGGCCCCACCGTCGATGTAGTCAAACACCCCACCCGGCAACCGCCTCTTCGCCATGGCCCTGAGGTCGTCGACGTTGGCAGCGACAGCAAGGCGCCTCGTTGTCCTGTTGAACTCAGGACGCCTGAGCCGCACTACCGACCTCAAGGTTCGCAGCATTCCCATGGCTCCTCCTCGACCCGCCCTCAGTTGCCTCTCTCGGCCTTCTTCTTCTGCTCGAAAATGTCCCGGCAGGTCGGACACATCGGGTAGCGGTCGGGGTTGCGGTTGGGTACCCAGACCTTTCCACAGAGTGCCACCACCGGCCTGCCGGTGACTGCAGACTCGACGATGTCGGCCTTTCGGGCGTAGTGGGAGAACCTGTCGTGGTCGCCCTCGTCCAGCGTGGGTTCTACAACCGCCTGGGTGGGCGTGACCGTCTCAAGGTCAGGGATGCCGGCCACCTCAGGGACCTATCGCGTCAAGCTTGGCAACCCTGTCGGCATGGCGACCGCCCTCGAATTCTGCATCCAGCCACGCCCGAAGCGCCTCGGCTGCGACAGCTTCATCGATCAGCCGCTCACCGAAGCAGACCACGTTGGCATCGTTGTGCTCTCTGGCAAGGCGGGCGGAGGTGGCATCGTGCACGGTCGCGGCCCTGACTCCGGCCACCTTGTTGGCAGCCATCGCTATGCCTATTCCTGAGCCACACACACAGACCCCGGCATCGGCGTCGCCACCGGCGACAGCCCTCCCGACCGCCTCGCCGTAGTCGGGGTAGTCGACCCGGTCGGTCGAATGTGCGCCAAGGTCCAGTACCTCGTGACCGAGGTCGGCCAGGTCGGAGGCCAGGCGCATCTTCAGGTTGAACCCTGCATGGTCGGAGCCGATGGCGATTCTGGTCATGGTGCCGATACTACCGGTCGTCTGATCCCTGCTCGACATCCAACATGATGCCTGCGGCTGCCATCGACGTCGCTGTGATCGCACCCTGTCGCAGCACCCTGGCCGGTTCCGACACGAGGTCCAGGACAGTCGAGGCGTCCATGCCGCATTCGCCGCCGTCAAGTACCAGCAGACCGCCTCCGACCGCCTCGCCCGCGGCCGCTGCGCTGACGGGGTTGTCGTCTCCTGAGCGGTTCGCCGACGTCGCAGCGAGCGGTCCAACCTCGCTGGCGATGGACCTGGTCAGGTCATGACCGGGACAGCGCACCGCAACCGTGTCCAGATCGTCACCCAGCCACGCTCCAAATCCCGATGCCCTCCGACAGACAAGGGTCAGGGGCCCCGGCCAGAACCGCTCCACCAGCCGGTCAAAGCCCGGACCCGGATCTACAACCCGTAGAGCCTGTGCGACATCGGCGACCAGCACCGCCACCCGCTTGTGGGCCGGCCGCCCCTTCCGCTCGAACAGGGCCGCAACCGCATCGGCGTCATCGACTAGGGCTGCCAGGCCGTAGACGGTGTCGGTGGGCACGACGACGACGGCTCCGGATCTGAGTTCGGCCACTGCTGCCGACAAGGCTGCTCCGGGGTTGTCGCCAATCCGGATCAGGTTGGAGGTCATGGCCGACGTGCCACCAGCGCACGCGGGCGTCCGGTCAGGTCGGGTCGCACCTCGACATCTACAAACCCGGCTGAGGACGCGTGGTCGGCCATGGGAACAGCCTGCTCCGGCGACAGTTCGAGGATCAGGGCCCCACCACCCATCAGCCACGCAGGTGCCGCGGAGATGATCTGCTCCAGGTACTCGGTGCCGAGTGGTCCGGCCGTCAACGCAGATCCGGGTTCCCAGTCGGCCACCTCGGACGGAAGGGCCTCTCCGGTCGCCACGTACGGGGGGTTGGACACAACCACACCCAGGCCGCCCGCCAGTTCAGGTGGCAGAGCGTCGAACCACGACCCCTCGACGACAGTGACCCTCATTGCGGGCCTCCCAAGACCTGCGAGGTTGGCCCGGGTGACAGCCAGGGCGTCGGTGGAGACGTCAGAGCACCAGACCTTCGCCGACACACGCTCAGCAGCGATTGAGAGCCCGATGGCGCCGGATCCGGTACCCAGGTCGGCCACACGAACCTCAGGTGACCGGTCGGCGAGGCGGTCGAACTCGTCGAGGGCATACCCCACCACGGCCTCGGTCTCTGGCCTCGGAATCAGGACCCGCCTGTCGACCATCAGGTCGAGGGTCCGGAAGGACCACGAACCGAGCACGTACTGGAGGGGTTCGCCGGCAAGCCGACGTTCGACCATGGTGTCAACCCTCGACATTCCACCCACGGTGACGAACTCCTCGGAATCACCGGGACGGTCCGCTCCGACCCCGAGACCAGATGCCTCCGCAACGATCCAACGGGCCTCCTGAGCTGCCAGGCCAGCGCCAGCCAACCTGCGGGTCGTTTCGGCCAGCACCTCACCCCAGGTGACGGTTCCATCGTCGGGTTGGGCCGAGCTCTCCCCGGTACCCACGCTCAACTACCGCCGTCGAGGCCCTCGGCCAGCTGTCGGGTCCGCTCATCGGCGAGCAGGCTGTCGGTGACCTCCTCGAGGTCACCTGCCAGGATCCGGTCCAACTTGTGGAGGGTGAGGTTGATGCGGTGGTCGGTCAGGCGATTCTCCTTGAAGTTGTAGGTGCGGATCTTCTCGGAGCGACCACCACCACCGATCTGGCCGCGGCGCGCCTCGGACGCCTCTGCCTGCTGGCGTTCCTGTTCAACCTGCAGCAGCCGCGAACGCAACACGCGCAACGCCTTCGTCTTGTTCTGGAGTTGGCTCTTTTCGTCCTGCATGGAGACAACCAGGCCTGTCGGCCTGTGGGTGATGCGGACCGCCGAGTCGGTGGTGTTGACCGACTGGCCTCCGGGGCCGGATGCGCGGTAGACGTCTACCTGGAGGTCGTTGTCATCGATCTGGACGTCGATCTCATCGGCTTCGGGAAGCACGCTCACCGTTGCCGATGATGTGTGAACCCGGCCCTGGGACTCGGTCGCCGGAACCCGTTGAACCCGGTGCACCCCGCCCTCGTACTTGAGGCGGGTCCATGCATCTTCGCCCTTTGCCATGAACATGACATAGCTGAATCCACCCATGTCGGAATCGTTGGACTCGAGCAACTCGGTCGACCATCCGTGGATGGTGGCGAACGCCTGATACATGTTGAAGAGGTCGCGGGCGAACAGGTTTGCCTCTTCTCCACCCTCGGCACCACGGATCTCGACGATCACGTTGCGACCGTCGTTCGGGTCTGTCGGCAGCAACAGCGCCCGGAACTCCTCTTCGAGGCGTGCAATCTCGGCTTCGAGGGAAACCACCTCGGACCGGAACATGTCCCGGTCGTCACCCTCTGAGAGTTCCACCAGTTCCCTCGCGGCAAGCAGGTCGTCGCTTGCCCGCTGGAGGGGGCGGCCGACAGCAAGGACCACCTCGAGTTCCTTGTAGCGCCGTCCGGCCGCCTGTAGGCGCCCTGTGTCGGAGATGACGTCTGGATCGGCGAGGTGAGCCTCGGTCTCGGCCAACTCAACCAACAGCGCAGCGATCTGTTCCAACATCGGGTTCAGGGTACCGGTAGGGCCCCGGCAGACAGGAACGACCCGCCGAGTTCAGTCCCAGCCGCCCCTGAGCCCGACTACCTCTGAACGCACGGCGAGCCGCTCAACGGCAGCAAGCACCGTGGGTAGAACATCCCGTGCCGGGAGGACAACGATCAGGCGGTCGGGATCTTCACGCAGTACGAGGTCGGCCACGGCGGGAACAAGGTCAGGGTCGGCGCCGACAGAGCAGACGAGGAGGACCCGCTCTCCGGAGGTGTCAGTCCCGATTGCTGCGGCCGGGACACTGTCACGGAGGCCGGTAGGTGTGTCGGCCGGATCCACGGCGGTCAGGCTGGCGAGGCAGAGGGTCGAGGGGTCTGTGATCAGGTCGTGCCTCAACCAGCGTTCACGAACGAGGGTGGCGAGCGGATGTGACCCGGCTCCGGCCCGCCGTTGGGTTCGAACGATCTCTGCCACCAACATGAGGTTCTCGGCCGGCGGCCTGTCGCCGTGGAGGGCAACGCCGGCCTCGCGGTCCAGGCGACCCACCCCAATCTCGATGCCGGACGGCGTGGCGCGGACCACCTCGAGACCGAGGACCTCACCCCTCCAGATGCCACCCTCCTGGATCGGATCCACACCGGCCTGCCCACAGAGGTCGATGAAACCGGAAGGCGCCTCGGCTGGCTGGAGAAGCTCGGGCAGAGGAGCGGCATCAACGTGCCGCAGGAGCACACCGTCAGCGATCTTGACGATTGGAGGCGGATCAACCACAGCAGAGCGCCTGGCAGCCACGGCAGCAACTGAAGGGTCGTCATAGATGACGACCGCCTCTTCGAGTTGATGACGAGCAGCCAGCAATAGCAGGTTTCCAAATGCCTCCTCCGGCCTGTCGGGAGAGGCGAGGAACACAATCCTGTCGGCGTCCTCGTCGATGAGGGCCGCTCCGCCACTGACCGAGATCGGCTCTACGTCGGGTTCTGAGCCGGTCAGTTCACGGACGTGTGAAGTCAACCGGGCTGCGAGAAGGGCGGCACCCCGATCGGAGGCCACGGTCACTGTGTTCGTTCGGTGGCAGGCGGCTGAGGTGCCCGCCTACACACGTTGAACAGGCTCAGGCCTTGCGGCGTGAGCCGTACCTACGCTCGAAGCGCTCGACTCGACCGGCGGTGTCAACGATCTTCATCTGGCCGGTGAAGAACGGGTGGCTGGCCGAGGAGATCTCGACCTTGACGAGCGGATACTCGACACCGTCTTCGAGGGTGATCGTGTCGTTGGTCTTGACCGTGGAGCGGATCACGAAGGTGGCGCCCTCGGAGAGGTCCTGAAAGACCACGGGGCGGTAATTGGGGTGGATGTCTGTCTTCATAGCGGCTCCAGTCTGCGGCGTGCCGGGTGCGGCTGCAACCTGCGGTCGCAGGTGGCGTTGTTCGTGTGGTCGGTTCAGCTTCCCATTGAGGGTCCCTTGGCCACCTCGGCCAGGAACTCGTCGTTGTTCTTGAAGGTCTTGAGGCGGTCGATGAGCAGCTCCAGGCTGGCAGCAGCCGAGGTATCGCCGTCGTTGGCAAGCCCGTTCAGGACCCTGCGCAACTTCCAGACCTGGTTCAACTGCTTGCGCTCGAACAGCAACTCCTCGTGGCGTGTGGAAGAGGCGTTGACGTCGATTGCCGGGTACACACGCCTCTCGGCTATGCGCCGGTCGAGGCGCAACTCCATGTTGCCCGTGCCCTTGAACTCCTCGAAGATGACCTCGTCCATCTTGGATCCAGTCTCGACGAGGGCTGTGGCGAGAATGGTGAGCGATCCACCCTCCTCGACGTTGCGGGCGGCACCGAAGAACTTCTTCGGCGGGTAGAGCGCACCAGTGTCGATTCCGCCGGACATGATGCGTCCGGTCGCCGGTGCGGCCAGGTTGTAGGCCCTTGAGAGACGGGTGATGCCGTCCAGCATGATCACGACGTCCTCGCCGCGCTCGACCATACGCTTGGCACGCTCGATCGCTATCTCGGCAAGGTGGGTGTGTTCATCGCTGGGCCGGTCAAAGGTAGAGCCCATGACCTCGCCATTTCTCAGCCAGCGGCGCATGTCGGTCACCTCCTCGGGGCGCTCGTCGACGAGGAGGACGATGAGCTTCACCTCGGGGTGGTTGGTCTCAATGGACCTTGCGATGGTCTTCATGATCGTGGTCTTGCCAGCCTTTGGCGGCGACACGATGAGGCCTCGCTGGCCTTTGCCGATCGGGGAGATCAGGTCGACGATCCGGGCGGTCATGTTGTCGGAGTCACCCTCGACCTCGAGACGCAGTCGCTCATCGGGGAACAGCGGGGTGAGGTCCTCAAAGCGGGGGCGGCCCTTTGCCTCTTCGGGGGGCCTGCCGTTCACCGATTCGATGCTGAGTAGCGCCGGGTTCTTCTCGCTGCGGTTGGCCGGTCGGGAGCTACCTGTCAGGTGGTCACCCTTTCGGAGATCAAACTGGCGAACCTGCTTGACCGACACGTACGCGTCGTCCTTGGACGGCTTGAATCCGTTGACGCGCAGGAACCCGTAGCCCTCGTCGCGCAGATCGATGTAGCCCTCGATGGCAACCGGTTCGCCGTCCCACGGCTCTTCCGGGGTGTTGTCCCGTTCACGTCCGCGGCCACCACCACCGCTACGGCGACGCCGACGGTTGCCGGGACCGGCCTGGTCCTGCTGGCGATTCCGGTTCTGGTTGCCGCCCCTGCGGTCACCGTCCCTGTTCTGCGACTCCTGCTTCGGCTTCTGCTGGTTGCGGCCATCTCGGGCGCTGTCATCGGAAGGACCTTCTATCGACTCGGTCTTCTCGGCATTGTCGGCCTTCTCTGCGGCTTCGGCCTCGGTCTCCCATGCCGCAGGTGGCTCCTCGGTGAGGGCCTCTGCAGCCGGGGCTGTCCCGTTGGTCGATCCGGCGCTGGGAGCGCCGTCGACGCCGGCAAGGTCCAGGATCAGGTCGACGATCTCGGCTTTGCGCGAACGCGATCCGGGCTTGCCGCCCAGGGCGGTTGCAATAGTTGTCAGCTCGTCGCGGTCCTTGGTTTCAAGGGCGGTTCGCTCGAGTTGGGTCGAGTCCATGCTCAGACACCTTCTTCTACTTGTTGTGTTCGACTTGGGGTTTTTGGCCGGATGGTCCACAGACCGAACCGGCAACCGCCTCGTGGTGGGGAATCTCCGGTGAGGCTTGTCGGCGGAGCAGGTCCGGTCGGGTGACCGGTTCGATGCTGGATCCACCAGGGGGTGGAGGAGGCACCGACGCACCACCGACGGTGATAGTCAGCGGGACAGCGGGGGAAACAAGTTCTCGTCAGCCCCAGCCCGACGACATGAACATTGTAGTGAATCCCCGGAAGCCATCACAACCACCCTCCCGTTGCCGTGGAATGGGGAAGCTCAGCAGCTGATGAGTGTTGCGGCCGCCAGGAGCGCCTTGGGGCGCACGGAGTACCAGATCCAGCGACCCCGCCGTTCCCGGTCAACGAGGCCTGCCTCGTGTAGGGCCTTGAGGTGGTGGCTGATGGTGGGCTGTGAACGGCCGAGCGGCCCAACCAGGTCGCAGGCACAGGAGCCTTCAGGTCGGGAGGCTATGAGGCTGAACAGCCTCAGGCGGATGGGATCACCGAGTACGGAGAACACCCCTGCGAGTCGGTGGGCGGTCTCGTCGTCGAGGGCTGCCTCGGTTATCGGTGGGCAACACTGGAGGTCGGTGGCGGCAGTCACAGTTGACATTATATCGACTAGTATCTATATTGGCAAGCATCGATATATAGCTCTCCCACCTCAATAAGGAGATAACCACACCATGAGCCGACTACAGCTAGCAATCGACGTCAGCGACCTTGACAATGCAATCGACTTCTACACCCGCATGTTCGACACGCCTCCGGCAAAGGTGCGCCCCGGCTACGCCAACTTCGCCATCGCCGACCCACCGCTGAAGTTGGTGCTCTTCGAGGACACCTCCGGTGGTGGCACGATCAACCACCTAGGGGTCGAAGCCGAGTCGAGCGCCGAGGTGGTGGCCGCCGAGGCACGCCTGTCAGCCTCAGGCATCGAGACCACCGGCGTTGGCGACGCAATGTGCTGCTACGCCGACAAGACCGAGACCTGGCTGTCAGGCCCCGACGACACCCGATGGGAGTGGTACGTCAAGACCGGTGACAACGAACAGTTCGAGGACGTCAAGGTCGAGTACGACAAGCCCGGCTGCTGCAACTGACCCACGCCTCCACACACTGTTCTAATGGGCACAACGATACGACACGGACTTCTGGTCCTTGCAGAACTCACCCTCCTGTTCGTCGGAATATCATTTGCACTGGCACTGTTCCAGCGGCGTTTCGGCGAGGAACAGATCCGGACATGGTTGGGGGGACCACCGTGGCTGGCGGCCCTGAAGGGAATCGCCCTCGGCGTCGTCACCCCGTTCTGCACGTGTTCTGCAATCCCGATGTTGGCAGCCTTTATCAGGGCTGGTGTGCGACCTGCCGGCTACGCGGCCTTCATCGTCGCCGCACCCGTGCTGGATCCGATCCTCTTCGCCGGCCTCGCCGTCATCCTCGACGTGCGGGCAGCGGTCGTCTACACGCTCGTGGTGATCGCATCCTCCGCGTTGGTAGCACTCCTGGCTCAAGCCGGAAACGTCTCCAGGATGCTGAAACCAATTCCGGTCAGCACGGCCGCTGGTCCGCAACCGCCCACCCCGCCTGACGCCGCCTGTCGCGACATCGGACCTTCCCCCTGGTCGGGCATTCAGGTCGAGTTCAGGCCAGCTGTCCGTGAGGCAATGTCAGTGCTGCGCAGGTTCGCCCCGCTGATGGTCGTAGGGGTGCTCGCTGGTATCGCTATCACCGAGTTCATCTCGACAGACTGGATCGCCTCAGTTGCAGGATCCAATGCAGGTACCGCCGTTCCGTTGGCCGCCCTGATCGGGATTCCCCTGTATGTGAATGCCGAACTGTTCATCCCCATAGGCGACGCCCTGCACACCTCGGGCGTCGGGCTAGGTCCGATCGTGGCACTCACAATCGCCGGAGTTGGAGCCAGTGTTCCCGAGTTCGTCATGCTTGGACGAATGGCCCAGACCCGCCTTGTCGCAGGCCTTGGACTCTTCGTTCTCTCAGTAGCCATCGGGACGGGCCTGATCGTGAACCTCGTGCTCTGACAATTGGTTCCCGCAGCAATCAGCCGGCCAGCAGGGTCGGCAGCAGCCCGTGGCCGGTCACCGGAGGGTCACCGGCAACACCTGTCTCGGTGAACACCCCGCCCGGACCATCGGTACGGGAGTCGACCAGCATGTACGGCACCGGGTCAGGCGTATGGGTCCTGGTGGTCAACGGGGTTCCGTGGTCGGGCAGCACCAGCAGGCGCCATGGACCCATGGCATCGAGCCCCGGAATCAGATCGGCAACGATGCGGCTGTCCCAGTTCTCCAGCGCCCTTACCTTCTCGACAACGTCGCCGGCATGGCCCGCCTCGTCTGTCGCCTCGACATGGATCACGAACAGATCCAGGCCGCCAGCCAACTCTGCCAGCGCCACATCACGCTTGCCCTCGTAGTCGGTGTCATAGCGACCCGTGGCGCCCGGTATGTCGCAGATCTTCATGCCGCTCAGCATGCCGATGCCCCTCACCAGGTCGACCGCTGTGACCAGACCGGCCCTGACGCCATGGGTCTCCGCGAACGACGGGATCTGGGGCTGGAAACCCTGCCCCCACAGCCAGACCTGCGTGGCCTCAAGGTCCGATGAGGCGATGATCTCCTTCGTGGCCTCCATCAGGACCCTCAACCTGGGACCCGCCGGCCCGCCCGGCAGCACCACGGGATCACCGGTCAGGTCATGTGGCGGGATGCACTCGGCGTCAACCCAGTCGGCCGGGGCGATCATCGAGTGCCTGAAGCTGATTCCCGGGTGGAACGACACCCCATCGCGTCCCCCACCCAGTTCGGCGTCGATCCGGTTGATCACCTCGGCTGCAGCCTCGTCTGACGGGTTGCCGCCCGCGTAGTCGACCATTTCCCCGTCGACCACGGTGACCAGGTTGCAGCGAAAGGCGACCTGGTCGGGTGCCAGGGTCAGGCCCATTGCCGCAGCCTCGATCGGGGCACGACCCGTGTGAAAAGCGGACGGGTCGAAGCCCAGAATCGACATGTTGCCCACGTCGCTGCTGGGTGCCATCCCCGTTGGAATAACCGCGGCACGACCCACCACGGCCCGTGCCGCCAGCGCATCCATGTGTGGTGTGTCAGCGGCCTCAAGCGGGGTGAGACCGCCCAGTTCGGGAACAGGCAGGTCCGCACAGCCGTCGGGAACACAGATCACGTACTTCATCGGACGGACATCCTGCCAGCGCCAACCCGGCGGGCATCGCTCCCCCACACCCGAGCCTCAGACCGCACGTGCATGCTCCTCGACAAACGCCTCGACCCCTGCAAGATCGTTGGGGAGATGGGTCATGCGCTCGGGCCGGTCCAGGAGGTCGCCGAGACGGTCCGGGAGAGCGGGCCTCACACCTGTGGCCTTCTCGACTGCATCGGGGAACTTGGCCGGGTGGGCAGTGGCAAGGGCGACCATGGGAACCCCGGGGTCCCGTCGACACTCCCGGGCCGCCAGAACCCCCACAGCGCTGTGGGGGTCCAGCACGACTCCGGACCGGTCGGCCTCGGCTGCGATGCACGCAAGCACCTGGTCATCGCCGAAGCGCGCTCCCAACCAGCCGCTGGCCAGCGAGGCGTGCAGCCCTTCATCGATTGCCACCGAGCCATTCTCCCTGAAGGCCTCGAGGAGTCGGGCAACTGCAGCCCCGTCACGACCCTCCAGTTCGAAGAGCAGGCGCTCCAGATTGGACGAAACCTGGATGTCCATACTGGGGGAAAGGGTCGGCATGACCGGTCGTGCCTCCAGATTCCCGTCGTTCAAGAACCTGGTCAGGATGTCGTTGCGGTTGCTGCCGACAACGAGCCTCGGCACGTTGAGCCCACCAAGTCGGGCAACGTGACCGGCGAACACGTTGCCGAAGTTGCCCGTCGGCACGGCGAAATCCACCGGCTGACTCCGGCCTCCGAGCCGCTCGGCCGCCACCACGTAGTAGACGACCTGGGCCATGACCCTCGCCCAGTTGATGGAGTTGACCGCCGAGAGGTTCATCCTGGCCCTGAAGGGCTCATCTGCGAACATTGCCTTGACCAGGTCCTGGCAGTCGTCGAAGGTTCCGTCGAGGGCGACGTTGTGAACGTTGGCCGACTGCACTGTCGTCATCTGTCGACGCTGAACCTCGGTTACCCGACCCGCGGGGTGAAGGATCACTATGTCGACGTTTGGGCGGTCGCGGCACGCCTCGATCGCTGCTGAACCGGTGTCACCAGAGGTGGCGCCCACAATCGTCACCCGCTCCCCCCGACGGGTCAACTCGTAGTCGAAGAGCCGCCCGACCAGCTGCAGGGCAATGTCTTTGAAGGCGAGGGTGGGCCCGTGGAACAATTCCATCAGGTGAAGCCCGCCACCCAGGTCCACGAGGGGTGCCACATCGTCGGCGTCGAACACCGAGTAGGCGTCGGAGACCATCTGGGCGAACGCGTCCTGGTCGATGCTCCCCGCCACGAACGGTGACATGACCTCTACCGCCGTCTCGACGTAGTCACCACGGCCCCCATCGGGAATCTGTGGCCAGGACTCGGGAACGTAGAGGCCACCATCGGACGCCAGGCCGACAAGCAGGGCATCGGCAAAGTCAAGGGTCGGGGCCGCACCCCGGGTGCTCACATACCGCACGGACATCCAGATCGGTCAGTCGCCGATGACACGCAGCACGCTGCCGATGCTGCGAACAGCGTCAAGTTCCCCGAGACCTCTCAGGGTCTCCTGGAGGTCGCTCTCACGGGCCAGATGGGTGATGAACCTGAGCTGGGCCTCGGCACCCAGTCCGACCTGTTCCATGGACCTGATCGAGACATCGTGCCCGCCGAAGACGGCTGCCACGTCGGAGAGCACGCCGGGTCGGTCATCGACCTCGATGCTCAGGTAGTAGGCGGACTCGCTGTCGCCGATCGGAGCTATCCGGACGTCGCTGAGCGTTCCGATCGGGGCGCCGTGGCCCCGTCGGAGGTTTCCTGCCGCGTCGATGAGGTCTCCGAACACCGCTGAGGCAGTCGGGCGGCCTCCGGCCCCACGGCCGTAGAACATGAGCTCGCCGACTGCTCCGCCTTCGACGAACACGGCGTTGAAGCTGTCGTTCACGGCTGCAAGTGGATGATCAAACGGCACGAGTGTCGGATGTACCCGCACGCCGATCTCGACCTCTCCGTCTACAGAGGTTCCGCGCTCGGCAACCGCAAGCAACTTGATGCAGTGCCCCATGGTTCGGGCAGCCTCGATGTCGTCGACGGTCACCCCTGAGATTCCCTCGCGGTAGACATCGGCTGGAACCACGCGCGCTCCAAAGGCCAGGCTGGCGATAACCGCCGCCTTGGCCCCTGCGTCGAATCCCTCTACATCGGCGGTGGGGTCGCTCTCGGCGTAGCCCAGGTCCTGGGCCTCGGAAAGGGCATCTGCGTAGGTTGCCCCGTGGTCAGACATCCTCGAGAGGATGAAGTTGGTCGTGCCGTTGACGATCCCCATGATTCGGGTGAGCGGCTCGCCTGCCAGCGATTCGCGCAGGGGCCTCATGATCGGGATTGCACCCGCAACCGCAGCCTCGAACAGCAGGTCGACCCCCGCCGCGGCGGCCGCCAGGTAGAGCTCCTCGCCGTGGGCTGCAAGCAGTTCCTTGTTGGCAGTTACGACGGGCTTTCCAGAGGCGAGTGCGTCCAGAATCAGTTGGCGTGCCGGTTCGAGTCCGCCCATGACCTCGATGACAACGTCGATGCTGGGATCGTTCACCACTGCTGCAGCGTCTGTCGTGAAGGCGTCTGGCGAGCATGGGACCCCGCGGTCGACGGAGGTGTCGCGCACCGCTATCGCAGCCACCTCGAGGGCCAGCCCGGTGCGATCCGCCACCGCGTCACGTTGTTCGTCGACAAGGGCGACCAGGGCTGCTCCCACGTTTCCGCAGCCGAGCACGCCGACCCTGACACTTGTGGCTTCCATCCGCTCCACGGTACCGGTCCTTTGCCTATGTATCAGTGTGGTTTCAGCGCTCGCGGCGCACCAGGTCCTCGAAGGTCTCGCGGGCCACGACGAGGCGGGCCTCCCCCTCGGACACGAAAACCACGGCGGGACGCAGCACCTGGTTGTAGTTGGAACCCATCGAGTGTCCGTAGGCGCCGGTAACGGGCGTGGCAATCACATCGCCGACGGCCAGACCATCGGGTACGAAGCCCTCGCGAACCAGCAGGTCACCTGATTCACAGTGCTTGCCGACAAGGCGCACCGCCCGAGGCCTTGCAGCGGTTACCGCCCGTGGCAGGAATGTCTCGTACCCCGAGCCGTACAGGACGGGTCGGGGGTTGTCGCTCATGCCACCATCCACGGCCACGTAGGTACGCAGGCCGGGAAGGTCCTTGACGGTTCCGACCGTGTAGAGCGTCACCGCCGCAGACGCAGCGATCGCCCTGCCAGGCTCGGCAGACACCCTGGCGGTCACCCCGGCCGCATCACAGACCGCCCTGATCCCCTCGGCCCATTGGGTGATCGTCGGAGCACTCTCACCTTCCACGTAGGCAACACCCAGGCCACCGCCTACCGAGAGTTCGGGCAGGCCGAACGGGTCTGCAAACCCGGTCATTACCTCGACCGCGCGCGAGAACGCACCGACCTCGAACACCTGGCTGCCGATGTGGAAGTGCAGGCCGACCAGGTCGATCGAGTCGGCGATGACGGCCCGTTCGACAGCGGCGGCTGCCAGGCCGGTCGAGACCGTGAACCCGAACTTGGAGTCGTCCTGGCCGGTCGAGATGAACTCGTGTGTGTGGGCCTCGACCCCCGGGGTGATTCGCAGCATGACCCTCGGAACCGCGCCGGTTTCGGCGTGCAGTGCGTCCAGCCGGTCCATTTCGTCGAAGGAGTCGACGACGATTGTCCCTACACCGGCTTCGACCGCCATCGCCAGTTCAAGGTCGCTCTTGTTGTTTCCGTGCATGACCAGCCGGTCGGCGGGTACCCCCGCATGCAGTGCCATGTAGAGCTCTCCACCGGTGGCAACGTCGAGGTGCATGCCCTCCTCGTGGGCAAGCTTCGCCATTGCGGTGCACAGGAACGCCTTGCTGGCGTACGCCACACCGTCACCGAAGGCCGCCACCGCCTCCCTGCACCTGGAACGCAGATGATCTTCGTCGTACACGAACAGGGGCGTGCCGAACTGTTCGGCCAGGGCAGCGAGGTCGCATCCGCCAATGGACGCCCTCCCGCCGTCGACGGTCGTCGTGTCGGGGAGCAGACCCAGTGGAATCGGTCCGGCCATCAGGCCTCCCCCTCTTCTTCGCGCCACATCTCCTCGGGCGCTGAAACTCCAAGCAGATCGAGGGCGACAACGAGGCCGATGCGGACTCCCTCGACCAGCCACAGCCGAGCCTGGGACAGGCCCTTGTCGATGCCGTCACCCATGACGCGGCAGTCGTGGTAGAAGCCGTGGAAGGCGGCAGCCATGTCCCGCACCCACGTGGTCACCTGGTGCGGTGCCTGCTCGCTACAGGCACGCAGAACCGTGTCCGGCAGCTCGTGTAGCGCACGCAACAGGGCCAGTTCCCGCTGATGGCCGAGCAGGGACAGGTCGACCCTGTCGATCGGAGGCCGCTCGATGCCGGCATGGGCCGCCCGGGCCACGATGGAGTGGATCCGTGCGTGCGCGTACTGCACGTAGAACACGGGGTTCTCGTTGACCTGGCTGGCAACCAGATCCAGATCGAAGGCCTGCTGCGAGTCGACCGAGAGAAGCAGGTAGGTGAATCGGGCAGCATCGGCACCGACCTCGTCAACCACCTCGGCCAACTCGACCATTTCGCCTGTGCGCTTGGACAGCCGTACCTCTTCTCCTCCGCGCCGAAGGCTGACCATCTGGGTTATGGCAACCTGCAACTCGGAGGGGTCGTGCCCCAGCGCATGCATGGCGGACTGCATGCGGGCCACGTAGCCGTGGTGGTCGGCCCCCCAGACGTTTACGAGCCGATCGGCACGCTGGAACTTGTCGCGGTGGTAGGCCACATCGGGCAGCAGGTAGGTGAACTGGCCATCGGACTTGACGAGCACTCGGTCCTTGTCGTCTCCGTGGCCGCTGCTCCTCAACCATGTGGCGCCATCGTCTTCATACACGGCGTTCTGTGACCGGAGGTCGGACATGACCTCGTCGATGGCGCCAGACTCGATCATCGACCGCTCGCTGAACCAGGAGTCGAAGTGGATGTCGAGGCTCTCGAGAACGCGACGCTGGTCTGCCAGCGCCCGCTCGTACCCCCATTCCAGCGGGTCGACGCCCTCGGGCATCTCACCTGCCCATTCACGGATGTAGTGGCCGTGGTAGCCGCCCTCAGGGGGTTCGGAGCCGGCTGCGACAGCTGCCAGGGAGTCGGCGAAGAGCTGCATCTGCGTGCCACGGTCGTTGATGTAGAACTCCCGGGTCACCTCGTGGCCGCAGCGCTGGTAGAGCCTGGCCAGGGAGTCGCCGTAGCAGGCACCCCGTCCGTGGCCCGCGTGCAGCGGCCCGGTCGGGTTTGCGCTGACGAACTCGACCATGACAGACCGACCTGAGCCCACATCGTGGGCTGCCCATGCGTCCGACCCGGCCGAGACCACGTCGACGAGCACGTCGTGGAGCCAGGAGTCGGCAAGTCGGAAGTTGACGAACCCGGGACCGGCCACGTCGATGGCCGTCACGTGAGCCGGTGGTGAAGCCTCAAGGGCCTCGGCGAGCGCCGTTCCCAGTTCCCGTGGGTTGCGCCCCGTCGCACTGGCCGAGGCCAGGGCGACGTTGGTCGACCAGTCGCCGTGCTCGGGGTTGGCCGGCCGTTCGAGACTGACCTCGGCTGGCGGAGGGTCGATGCCCAGATCGACGAGCGCGGACCGTACCGATTCGATGAGGATGTCACGAACGTCCATTGGGCTTGTCCAGCGAGCAGGTGGCGGCACCGGTGGATCACCGGCAGGATCGTCCCGATGCTACCGGGTCGGCCCCGCAGGCCTGAGACCTATTCGGCGCCCGCTGACGGTATGGCCGCCAGGATCTCGTCAATCGACGGGTAGTCGCCAACCGCCCTGCCGACGTGGGACCAGACGACACGCCGGCCACTGTCGAGGATCACGACGGCCGGACGGTCCTCGGTGTGTGGCCTGCTGACCCTTCCCTGACGCTGCTTCACCATTCCGACGAGAAGGTTCCTGATCGAACGCCAGCCCATCAACTCACCCCGGGAGAGCTTGTCATCGAGGCCGAGCGCACTGCGCAGGGCGCCCTGTGGGTCGAGGAGCAGGGGGAACTGGACACCGCCGTCGGTGAGCCGCTGCGCCTGAGCGTCGGACGCACCGCCAACCGCCATCAGCGCCGCATCTCTTGCGACGAACTCTTCGTGGTGCCCACGCAACTGCGCGAGTAGCTCGAGGCAGGGGGCTCAACCGTAGTAACGGAGCACCTGGAGGACCAGGTAGGTCCGCTGCCCTGGGTCGACGGCAACGGGGGACCCGTCGGGTGCCGCCAGGTCGACAGCGGGGACCCGTCCTCCCGTGGGAACCATCATGTGACGCTCCGGTTCCGCTTGGCGCTCAGGTTGATTCGGTCGAGACCGCTGTGCCGTAGGCGAGGATCTCGGCGGCGTTGCCCATGATCTGTGAGGTGGTCAGCCGAACGTTGACAACGGCGTCAGCCCCCAGTTCTGCGGCATGGGAGCCCATGCGTTCGAGGGCCTCGGTACGGGCGTCGGCCAGCATGTCTGAATACGACTTGATCTCACCACCCACAATGGACTTGAGACCTGCACCGATGTCCTTGGCTATGTTCTTGGCCCTGACGGTGGAGCCGATGGCCACACCGTGCGAGGCAACCACGGTGCGACCTGGCACCCCGTCGGTGGTTGAGAACTCCATGCTCACGCCCTCGTACCGCTGAAGGTGGCGGTACCGAAGGCCCCCAGCTTGGCCTCGCCGTTGATCTCGTCGCCGCTGACGGTGGCCGTTGACTCCACCTTTATCGGCATCGGCGAGGTCATGTTGACCGTCCACGACAGGGAGTCGCCGTCAACCGTGCCGTCCTCCAGGTCGAGTGACCCCTGTGGGCCCGACATGGTCCCGGTGAGGGTTCCGCCATCGGTGGCGAATGTGAGGGTGCCCGCCTGGGCCCCCATCGGCGTGTTCATGGTCACGTTCCAGGTTCCGTCTACGCTCATTGCGGTGTGTCCTCCAGATCGACTGTCGATTCACCTGCAGGGTAGGCCCTGTCGGTCAGGAATCTCCCGCCGCGACTGTGGGGCGGGCATCCCGGCTGACCACCAGCACCAACACGCTTATCACCACCGCCATTCCCAGGCCCTGGATCAGGGTGACCTGCTGGCCCACGACCAGCCAGGCTCCCGCACCCGAGAGAACAGGGATCGACAGGGTCAGCATGCCCGCCAGCGACAGTGGGATGTGCAGGTGGGCCCAGTTCATGAGCAGGTGGCCCGTGCCGGGAACGGCAAGCAGGACGGCCAACCAGACCCACTGGGGTCCGCTGGGGAACGGAACCGCGACCGTTCCGGCGTCGACGGCTACCAGGGGTAGGAGTACAAGTGCCCCCACGGCCATCGACACGGTCTGGAGGGTGAACGTGTCAACCCGGTTGCGCACGTCCTTCACGACCACGAAATAGGCAGAAAAGAGGACCATGGCCAGAACAGCCAGGGCGTCTCCGCGGAGGTTGACGCCAACATCGGTTCCGGCACCGAACATGACGAGCGCCACCCCTCCGATCGCCACCAGGGCCGCCCCAACCAGCCACGGACCGACATCTTCCCTGAAGCGGCGGGATGCCACCGCCATCAACACGATTGGCTGAAGGGCGCCGATCGTCGTGGCATTGGCGACAGTCGTGGAGTGCAGTGCCACGAAGAACACGCCTATCTCCAAGCCGAGGATGGCGCCGGCAGGGACTACCAGCCGAACCGTGCGGAGTGAAATCCGGCGACCTCCCCCATAGAGGACCGCCCCGTAGAGGACTGCTCCGAGCAGCAGGCGCCAGAAGGCAATCTGGAGTCCCGGGAGGTCGAGGCTCACCACCATGACGTTGCCAGCGGACCAGCAGGTGACCGCCGCTGTCGCCGCCAGGCGCCCCGTGCCACCGTGTTCGGAGAGTTCCGACGACATGGGGGGCACCCTAGGTGCGGTTGGGGCCGACCGGACCGGACTGTGGATCAGATGATGGGATACACTCCCCCGCTTGTCACCAACCACGACGATCGCGGCTCCATGAGGGTTCTCGTAACAAACGATGACGGCATCGATTCACCTGGACTGCATGCCCTTGCAGTCGCTGTTCTCGAAGAAGGCTGGACACCGGTCGTAGCCGGTCCCACCACCGACTGGAGCGGTGGTGCCGCTGCCCTGGGGCCTCTCGAGACCCCGGGTCGGGCAGACCTGAGGGCTGTCAGCCTGCCGGACCTGGACGGGGTGTCGGCCCACGCTGTCAGCGCTCCCCCGGCGTTCATCGTCAGCCTGGCCACTCTAGGTGTATTCGGTGACCAGATAGACCTGGTGCTGGCCGGGGTCAACCAGGGACCGAACACCGGATCATCCACCCTGTATTCGGCAACAATCGGCGCGGTCCTGTCAGCGAGGCAGCGCGGCCTCTCAGGGCTGGCCCTCAGCCAACTCGATGGCCGACACGACGGATCCGCACAACTCTGGTCCTCGGCGACCGACATAGCCCTTCCCATGGTCCGCTGGCTGGCCGATCAGACCGAGATCATTTCACTCAACGTGAACGTGCCGAACCTCCCTGTCGACGAGATCAAGGAGGCTCGCCTGGCGACCCTCGCGCCGAAGGGTTCAATCCAGACCCTGATCACCGACCAGGACGACCACGGGCTCTCCTTCGAACTTGCACCGACGACAGACCAGATGCCCGAGAACTCCGACACCGCGCTGCTAAGGGCGGGCCACACCACGGTGTCGGCACTCAAGGGCCCAGCCGTTGTCGAGGGACTGACCCTTCCGATCGACGACTGGATGTAGCGACTGAACACTCAACTGGCACGATGGGTTGGGAGGAGTTGGGAGGCATGACTAGTGTGCAGACCAATCCACTGAACCCACCAAGGGGGGACCCGTGAGAGCAATGAAGATTCTGGCCGCACTGCTGGCCATCACAGTTGTGGCAACCGGTTGCAGTAGCAGCTCTGACGACCAGAAGGCCGATGCTGCCTGGCCCGACAAGATCACCTACGGACACGTTCCGAGCACCGAACAGGAGAACCTGCAGGACCAGATTCAGCCGTTCGTCGACATGTTGTCGACCTCACTCGGAATCGAGGTCGAGGGTGTCGTAACCACCGACTACACGGGCCTCGTCACAGCCATGGGAACCGGCAAGGCCGACCTTGGGGCGTTCGGACCGTTCGGCTACGTGCTGGCCAAGCAGCAGTTCGGCAACATTGAGCCGTTGGTGCAGGCAATCCGGTACGGCGCCGCCACCTACCACGGCCAGTGGATGACGAACGATCCCGGCCTCTGTGACTCCCCGGTCGAACCGGCAACGGCCCTGGAGAACACCGCCGACGATGTTGTGCAGGTCGGAGCGCTCGACGCTGTCGCCCTGCAGGTTGGCGTCTACTTCGGCGATGCCGGCAAGGCACTCGGCGAGACCCGGGACAACGGCCCTGTGTCACCCGGTTCCGCCTGCGTGGCCGACCTCTCCAAGGTGAAGGGCAAGCGTGTCGCCTTCACCTCCGAGAGTTCCACCTCGGGTTACATCTTCCCGGCCCTGCAGCTCATCAACATCGGAATCGACCCGGTCAACGACATCACGCCGATCTTCTCAGGCGGCCATGACGCTTCAGTTGCCGCCGTCTACAGCGGAGATGCCGACATCGGCGTCTCCTACGACGACGCACGCCGTTCGCTCCGCAAGGAGAACCTGGACGTCGGTGAAAAGGTGATCGTGTTCAACCTCACAGCGGAGGTTCCCAACGACATGATCGCCGTGTCGAGCCTGCTCCCACCATCGCTGAAGAAGGCAATCTACGACTCGATAGCCGTCTACCTCTCCACCGAGGAGGGTGTGGCCGTGATGGACGAGATCTCCGGCTGGACCGACATCCGACCGGCGCAGGAATCAGACTTCGACGTCGTCCGCGAGGCGGCCAGCGCTCTCGGAATCACCGAAGCAGGCTGATGAAGGCGAGCCGTATCCCGATCCCGACACCCCGGTGATCCGACTCGAAGACGTCTCAGTTACATACCCAGGGGGCGTCGAGGCCCTCCGGGGCATAGACCTGACCATTGACGACGGCGAGTTCGTCGTCGTGGTCGGGTTGTCGGGCGCCGGAAAGTCGACCCTGCTCCGGGTACTGAACGGTCTGGTGCCGGCCACCTCGGGTTCCGTCGTAGTCGACGGGACCGAGGTGGTCGGCGCATCCGCGGCCACCCTTCGCCAGGTCAGGTCACGAATCGGGATGATCTTCCAGACCTTCAACCTGGTCAACCGCACCAGCGTGTTAAACAACGTTCTCATGGGTCGCCTGTCGGTCGTGCCGGCGTGGCGCTCCACGCTGGGCCTCTGGCCGGCTGAAGACCGGGAGGCTGCGATGGCCGCCCTGGAGAGGGTGGGTATCGTCGACAAGGCCTACGTGAGGGCCTCGAACCTGTCGGGTGGCCAGCAGCAACGGGTCGGAATAGCACGCGCCCTTGCCCAGGAACCTGGCCTGATGCTGGCCGACGAACCGGTCGCCGCCCTGGACCCGGTGACCAGCCGCCAGGTAATGGGCGACCTCCAGAAGATCAACCGAGAACTCGGCATCACCACACTGGTGAACCTGCACTTCCTGGACCTGGCAAAGGAGTATGGACGCCGCCTGATCGGGCTCCGGGACGGCAAGATGATCTTTGACGGAGATATCGCAGACGTCGACGACGACACCTTCCGTGACATCTACGGCCGCTCCATCACCGACGAGGACCTGCTGGCCATGGGCGATTCACCGACCGACGGCTCGGAGGGCGGGTGACGCCCACACCGGGGCAGTCGACCCGCCCGGAACGGCCGCGGCTTCGCGCCCGGACCGTCGGCATCGCCGCCGCCCTCATGGCGTTCAGCATCTTCGCCGCCAGAGAGGTCGGCTTTGACCCCTCCACCTTCTGGGAGGTCTGGTCCAACCCGCTCTGGGGAAAGTTCTGGCCCATTCCATGGGATTGGGTGTTCGACAGCCGCAACGTCCTACAGCCTTTCGTGGAGACGCTCCAGATAGCGACCATCTCCACGATCCTGGGATGCGGCCTGGCACTGCCGATCAGCTTCGCAATGTCGTCGTTGACGACCCCGAACAGGCCTACCTACCTGGTGAGCCGGGCGGTCATGAACGTGGTCAGGGCCGTACCCGACCTCTTCTGGGCCAAGCTCATGGTCACCGCCATCGGCATCGGTGCGTTCGCCGGAGCATGGGCGCTCACCATCTTCTCCCTCGCTGTCATGGTCAAGTTGTTCTCTGAGACCGTCGACGGTGCCGACCCCGGACCCCTCGAGGCCGCCAGGGCGGCCGGGGGGCGCCACGCCCCCTCACTGCGCACCGGCATTCTTCCAACGGTGTTTCCCGACTACGTGGCTCATGCCCTCTACGTCTTCGAACTGAACGTCCGCGCATCGGTCGTCCTCGGCCTGGTCGGCGCCGGCGGCATCGGTCGTGTGCTGGAGGCACAGCGCCAGTTCTTCCGCTTCGACCGGGTACTGGGGATGCTCGTGATCATCTTCGTGGTGGTCTGGGTCATCGAGCAGGTGAGCGTGTCCCTCCGGAAGCGGCTGATCTGAGATGACAGCCACTACACAGAGACCAGCCCCACCCCGGTGGACGGGGGAGCGTCGCGGAGCCATCGGCGTCGTCCTGTTGGTTGCCATGGTCTGGTCGATATCGGGATTGGATGTGACCCTCGACCGTCTGCTCGGCGCTCCGTCTGACGCATGGGCGATCCTTCGGCAGATGATTCCACCGGCGTTCGCAAGGGTGGCCGCACGCGGAGCGGTCGGCAAGGTCTTTGAATCGGTGTACATCGCCTGGATCGGAACCGTGATCGGCGCCGTCCTGTCCCTGCCGCTGGCCTTCATGGCCGCCCACAACGTGGCTCCCATCTGGATCAGGGTGCCCATCCGCCAGCTCTTCAACGCAATCAGGGCTGTTCCCGAGTTGATCCTGGCGGTGATCCTGATCCCGATCACCGGACTGGGACCCTGGGCAGGCACCCTGGCAATCGGCATCCACTCCATAGGAACGCTCGGCAAGTGGGCGACCGAGTCAATCGAGAGCATCGACTCCGGCCCGATTGAGGCAGTCGAATCGACCGGTGGCCGCTGGGTGAGCAGCATGCGCTGGGCAGTGTTCCCACAGGTGATGTCGACCATCAGTTCCTACTGGTTGTTCAGGTTCGAGATCAACGTGCGGGCATCCGCCGTGCTCGGCATGATCGGGGCCGGCGGCGTCGGCTCTGAGCTGGTCTCCCACCTGGTCTTCCGGGACTTCCCTGCGGCAAGCGCCGTCCTGGTGCTCACGGTCGGAGTCGTGTTGACCATCGACACCATCTCGGCGTCGGTTCGCCGACGGATCATCACCGGAAGCGTTGGCAGCGACGATTCCTCCCGATCTTCGGAGGCACTGGCGGACCTGACCGGCATCAAACACAAGTGAGAGAACACGGGAGGAAACACCGATGAGCGCATTCGTGATTGTGGACACGTCGATCCTGGACCCTGAGGCCTACGAGGGCTATAAGGCGCTGGCGGCGCCCCTTGTGGAGGCCTTCGGTGGTGTCTACCGTGCCCGCGGCGGCGAGTTGGACGTGAGGGAGGACGACCTGTGGGCCCCGACCCGACTGGTGATAGTCGAGTTCCCGGACATGGCCGCCGCCAGGGCATTCCTTGATTCGGATGAGTACGCGCCGGTGGCCGCTATCCGCCACGCCAACGCCCGTTGCACCACCGTGATCGTGGACGGCGCGTAGTTCGCCTGACCCGCCGGGTCATCGGTCCGCAGAGTTGCCGTAGCCTGTGGCGCCATGATCGTTGGAATCGACGTGGGTGGCACCAATGCGAGGGCCCTGTTGCTGGACACCGTCGACCACCAGATCCTGGATCGTCGCCAGGTGTCGAGTTCCGGTACAGGGCCGGAGCTGGTCTCAGCCCTCGCCGAAATGGTGGAACTCCTAACCACGGATTCAAGCCGTTCGGTTGATGCGATCGGCCTTGCCGTGGCGGGTCTCGCACACCGATCGGGTGTTGTCCGCTTCTCCCCCAACCTGCCCGACCTGGTCGAGTTCCCGATCGGCCCGGAGCTCGAGGCACTGGTTGGCAGGCCCGTCGTGCTCGGCAACGACGCCACTGCAGGTGCGTTGGCCGAACACCGCATGGGTGCGGGGCGGGGTACCGACAACTTCGGCTTCGTGACCCTGGGAACGGGCATAGGTACCGGCTTCGTCCTGGACGGGCAGTTGGTCCGGGGGGCCAGCGGGTTCGCCGGCGAGTCGGGCCACATGGTCGTGAACCTGGAAGGACCGGTTCACGTGACGGGCCGACAGGGGCCCTGGGAGTACTTCGGGTCGGGTAGTGCCCTTGGCCGGATGGGACGACAGGCTGCGGCCACTGGTGACTTTTCTGCGGGTGAGGCCATGGCTGGATCAGTCGAGGCCGTCACGGGGCAGCACGTCTCCGATGCCCTGGCCGATGGAGACGGCGACGCTGTGCGCATCTTCGACGAGTTCTGCCACCTTGTCGGCCTCGGCGTGGCAAACCTTGTAATGATCATGGACCTGGAGCGCATCGTCATCGGTGGTGGCCTGGTGCAGATCGGCGAACCGCTCCGGTCCGGCATTGAGTCCTCGCTGGGATCCATGATCGTGGGCTCCGACCACCGGCCGCCCGTAGAGGTGGTGCTGGCTGAGTTGGGGCCCGATGCCGGCGCCCTCGGTGCGGGCCTTATGGCCGCCGACCTGCTCTGAAACTTCCCTCAGAGGTTGTTCCGCAACAGGTCAAGGGTGCGACCCCATGCCGTGGCGGCCACCGCCTCATTGAGGGTGCCCAACGGGTTCTCCTCATTGGCGAAGGCGTGTCCCGTCCCCTCGTAGACATGAAAAGTGACGTCATTTCCCAACCCCCGCAGGGTGTCCTCCAGGTTCCTGACGGCATCGGGTGGGAAGAAGTCGTCCACCTCGGCAAAGTGACCCTCGACCTTCGCTGTGAGGCCTGACCAGTCAGGGCCCTCGTCTCCCAGCGGCGCACCGTAGAAGGGAGCAGCAGCGGCCACCCGGTCTCCCTCGAGGGCGGCGATCATGAGCGTGAGCATTCCACCCATGCAGAAGCCCACCACGCCGACGGAGGCACCGGTCGTGGCGGGATCGGCGAGGAGATGGTCTATCGCTGCCGACATGTCTCTCGCTGCCCGCTCGGGCGGCAGGGAGGCCATCAACTCTCCTGCCTTGTCCATCTCAACGTGAGAGGCCATCTCTCCGTGGTAGAGGTCGGGTGCCAGGGCAACGAACCCCTCTGCGGCGAGCCGGTCGCAGACCTGTCTGATCTGGGGCACGAGGCCCCACCACTCCTGGATGACCATCACCCCAGAACCGGTGCCCTGCTCCGGCCGGGCAAGGTATCCGCCCGCTGTTTCTCCGTTTGCCGGGAACTCAACCATCTCTCCGCTCATTGAACCTCTCCTCATGTTGGAATCTGACCATATGCCCGACCAGAGCCTGCGATCCTGCCGGGCGACTCGTGGCGACGGCCCGCTGGGGCACGCACCTCTCGTAACATCGGGCCGTGGGCAGACAACTTCAGAGCCGCTACACGCCGACCGTGCGGATTGCCATTGCCGGAGTAGCCCTCCTTGCAGCGGCTCTCGGATTCCTGGCGGCACCGGGGAACTGGACCTCGGGTAGCAGCATCCTCGAGGTCACGGTCGGTGACACCACGCTCACAAGCGACGTGGTAGTCGGGTCGGACAGCCCGATCCTGTTCATGGACCAACAGGTCACGGTGGAGGCCGGACGCGGAATCCCAGTCGACGGCCCGTTGGATGTCACCGTCTCAAAGGCTGGTTCAGTGCTTGCGTTGGGTGACGTGGAGGTCACCCTTTTCACCTCTGACGGCGAACGCCAGACGGTGCCGGTTCTCCGCCAGGAGGAGGGCGGTGTAGTTGCGAGCCGTCGACCCCCCCAACGTTCGGGCGTCGTTCTGGCGCTGCTGGGAGCCGTGGTCGTCCTCTGGGTCACCGAGTTCGTGCCTCTCTTCGTGACCTCATTGGCCATACCGGTGGTGCTCCTGGCGGGTGGTGCAGCCTCGCTGGGAGGTGCCGTCTCGCCGTTCGCCCACCCGATCATCGTTTTGTTCTTCGCCGGCTTCTTGATGGCTGAGGCGATGGCCCGGGTCGGTCTTGACAAGCTGGCTGCCGCGGCCATCGTGTCCCGGGCCGGCAAGAGCCCCCTGATGTTATTTTCCGCGATGCTCGCAGGGTCCGCATTCCTTTCCATGTGGATGTCCAACACCGCTGCGGTGACGATTTTGGTGCCCGTGGCCCTTGCTATTGCCGAGCCGACAGGAAGCGCCAGCTACCGCAAGGCGATCGTGTTAGGTATCGCCTACGCATCCACGATCGGCGGCGTCGGTAGCGCAATCGGCACCCCGGCTAACCCGCTGGCGATCGAGTTCATCGACGAGTTGACGGGAAGGCAGATCGGTTTCGCTGAGTGGTTCCTGTTCGGCCTTCCGATGGTGTTCCTGTTCCTTCCGCTGATGGGGACCTATCTCTGGAAGGTCAGCCGGGTCAGCGTGGACCGTTCCAGGTTCGACACGGCTGCGGCGGCAGCGCGCTCGGAAATGGAGTCCATTGGGCGACTGACGGGGCGACAGGTTCGGGTTCTGGGCGTCTTCGCGCTCGTGATGGCGGGCTGGCTCACGCAGAACATCCACGGGCAGGCCACCGGCATGGTGGCCCTTGCCGGAGCAGCTCTCCTGGCCCTGATGCGTCAGGTCAAGCCGGTCGACCTGTCCCGCATCTCGTGGCCAACGCTCATCACCTTCGGTGGCGGCCTCTCGCTGGGAGTGGCGATGGTCGACACGGGCACCTCGGACTGGCTCGTGACCCAACTGGGCGGGCTGGTCGACTGGCCAACTCCCGTCGCCATTGCTGCAGTAGCGGTGGCGGCACTCGTGTTCACCACGGTCGCATCAAACACCGCTGCAGCCGCCACGCTGATTCCCCTAGCCATTCCGCTGGCCGGCCTCATCGGAATCGATCCCGTGGCCCTGGTGCTGGTTGTGGCCCTTGCATCGTCGATCGACTTCGCCCTGGTGATTGGTACGCCACCGACGATGCTGGCCTACGACACCGGCCTCTTCACAGCGAGCGAGATCATGGCAAAGGGATCCCCGCTCGACCTGGGAGGCCTGGTTCTTCTGGTCGGTGCCGTTGTGCCGTTCTGGTACCTGGTCGGGCTTATCTGACCAGCCGAACCCGGCTCCTCTCAGCCGAGGCTCTTGAGGTATGCGACCACGTTGGTCAGGTCATCGTCGCCCAGCGACGGGTTGCCACCCCTCGGCGGCATCTGGACCCCTGTGGTGTTGTCCGCGTCGGATGGGCCGCGACCCACCTTCAAAAAGGTCACCAGGTCGTCGCCGTCCTGTGACATGAAGGCCGTTCCCACAAGGTCCTTCCCGAGTCCCTTGAGGCCGCCGGCGTCGGGAGCGTGACAAGACGAGCAGGTGCTCTTGTAGACGTCGGCTCCTGCCGATACGTCTCCCCCACCTGCTGATGCTGTCGCTGCAGTGGGAGCCGGCGCGGTGCTTTCGCTGGGTGATGCCCCGCCACATCCTGCCAACAGCGCCAACAGTGCCGCCCCGGCGATCAGCCGTGTGATCCTCATCTCATTGCCCTTCCGTAGTCATTTCGGTCTAGTGGTCGATTTCCATGTCGTGGCCGTGGGTCCGCAGGTTGCCCCCGCTGTGTGCGTTGACCAGGCCGTCCCAGCTGAGGACATGCCCGTTCAGCGACGCCGCCAGGTCCAGGGCATCCTGTTCCGCGGCGTAGGCGACCACACCCCACCCCATGGGCGTCAGGAGGTCTCCGCTTGCCACGAACGATGCCGACCCGACTGGTACGGCGTCGCCGGTGCCGTAGTCGAAGACCCACCTGCCGACGGCGCTCAGGTCATCGTCCCTATATCCGTCCACGAGCATCCCACCGATGTCGTCAAACACCTTGGAGGTTCCGTCGGGTAGACGCCGGGCCGCTGCCGTACGGACGTCGTCGATGATCATGCCGCACTCGTCGCAGAGCGAGCGGCCCTCAATGATCTCGGGCACCCCGTCTGCGACTGCTTCTCCACAGCCCGTCAGGGCCATGGCCAGTACCGACATGCCGACCAGCCATGTGGCCACCTGGCGCTTCATGTCTGGTCACCGCGGCGAAATGCCAGGACAGCGGCCCCCACAGCAGCGATGGTCCACGTAGCCATCACACCGAGTGCGATGTCAGCAATGCCGTCACCGAAACGGTCGACCGCATAGGTGCCCGCCGGCCCCAGGGCATCCAACGACCCGTCCAGCGCCACCACCGATGCCAGACGGAATGCCTCGACAGGGTTGACCATCACCGTCGCAAACAGGGCACCGACGGGAAGGCGGGTGGCCACCACGGTGCCCATTATCCCGAGGTCGCCCAGAAAGACCACTGCCAGCCAGACAAAGAGTGCCGTGCCGAGAGCAGTGGAGGCGCTCCTCACGGTGCTGCTGATGAGGAGACCGAGGCCCAGCATCGCCAGTGACAACAGCCACGAAAGTGCCGCCAGACGGACCAGCAGAACAGGATCGGTCGGCGCCGACCTGAGGGCACTGAACAGACCTGCCGCACCGAAGCCGGTTGCCACTGCTGCGAACATGGACCCGGCCAGGCCGACGTAGGTGCCGAGCAGGACCTCGGTTCGGGAAACCGGATGGCAGAGCAGGAATACCAGCGTTCCCGAGTCACGCTCGCCCGCCAAATAGCGGGCTCCGAGGGTGAGGGCCATGAGGGGTACGACCAGTTGCACGAGCGCGACCAGGGATGCCGCCGTGCGACCAAATCCGCCGGAGCCGATGAGGTTGTGGTCGGGTACCGCTGTGATCGTGATCGCTCCCGCCAGAGCCGTGAATCCTGCGCAATAGAGCCAGAACCACCGGTCGCGCGAGGCCTCGCGGATCACCTTGCGTGCGATTACCGAGAGCAACCTCAACTCAAATGCCCGTGGGGCGGCGTGCAACGAGTTGGCCACGGCGGTCATCGCCACACCTCGAAGTCCATTATCTCAAAGTTGCCCTCGCGTAAGCACCCCAGTGCGGAGACCTTGTCCTCGGGCGACACACCGACCAGCACGCCGTGCCCGTTCTCCTGGGCGTTGAATCCGGCGGCGGTGAGGTGGGCAAGCGCCCCAGCGGTTTGTGAGGAAGGCAGAACCACGTGCAACCAGGACTCCAGGTTGAGCCTGCCGGTCAGTTCTCCGGGAGGACACTCGTGGACGAGACGGCCCGCATCCAGGGCGAGTACCCGGTCGACGAGCATCCCTACCTCTTCAACCCTGTGGGACGTGATGACCAGCACCCGTTCCGGCCCTCGAAGGGAGTCCAACAATGACACCATCCGCCGACGGGCGGTCACGTCCAGCGACGAGGTGGGTTCGTCCAGTAGCAGGACCGGGGGGTCGGGCAGGAGTGCCACGGCCATTCCGAGACGCTGTCGCATACCTCCCGATAGTTCGCCGACCCGCTTCCCGGCCTCAGCCCCGAGAGACACCGCCTCGATTACCTCGCCGATTCGGGACCGGGCCAGCCCTCTCAGCTCGCTCGACAGGGCGAGGGTCTCAGCAACCGTCAGATCAGCGTAGAACCCGAGTTCCTGGGGCACGTAACCGATCAGGCCGCGGGTCAACTTGGAGTGGGTGCCAACATCCATGCCCCCCACCTCGATCAGGCCCTCATACCTGACAAGGCCGAGGAGGCACCGTATGACGGTTGTCTTGCCGGCGCCGTTGGGTCCCCACAGGGCCACGGCTTCACCGCCCTCAACACTGAAGCTCAGGTCATCTACCACGACCTTGCTCCTGTAGGCCTTGGTGAGACCATCCACCCGGATCATGTTGTGCCCCCTGGAACTGCTTGACCCCGGAACCTGGAGCGTCCACCCGCCATGACGGAAACGGCCGCTCCAAGCAGTCCCAGCGACACCATGAGGACAAACAACCGGGAGGTCGCCTCGCCGGCCATGGGTGCGGGCGGGAATGACGGGATCCGGATCAGCGGGGAGTCGTCGGTCAGGATCGGCTCAGGTCTGAGGCTGGGAAAGGTCTGGCTGGCCATGTCCACCGCCTGAGCTGCAGGCGTACCGGCGAAGAAGGCAATCTCGGGATAACGCTCGATCAGGTCGGTGAAGAGGTTGTCGATCTCGTAGACGATGTCGCCGATTCCGTCGCTGTCGGCATCGAACCCGGCGAAGTCGCTCCAGTGGTTGCCGACGCCCTCGAAGGACCACTCGTTGTCGAGCAGGTTCCCAGTGCTGTCTGACGCAACCTGCACTCCGTTGTCGATGAAGGCGTTGCCGGTGAACACGTTGCGGGCAACCGTCGAGCCGAGCAACACACCGATGTTGTTGAAGGCGAAGACGTTCGACTCGACGCGGTGGTAGAGATCCACCTTGCTGGGCGAGTTGTCGGCGTAGAGACCCACACGGTTCTCAACGAACCTGTTGCCACTGACCATGAGGCCGTCGACGTCCTTGAGGCCCAGGCCGTATCCGCTCGGACCACGATTGGACCGGAACACGTTGCCGGTCATGGTCAGGTCGGTGCTGTACATGAGGAAGGCACCAACCGAGTTGTCCTCAAGGACGTTGCCCTCCACTACCGCACCATCCGAGTACATGAAGTGGAGGCCGTAGCGACCGTCCTGGACATGGTTGTTCCTCACAGTCACCCCGTCGGCGAACCAGAAGACCGAGTCCCGGCCGTTCGCAACGTGGTTTCCCTCGACCACTGCATCCGTGCTCTGCCAGATCCGGATTCCGTCGCCCCGCCGGGCAATGAATAGATCCATGCCACCGATCTCGTTGTCACGAATCTCGGCGCCGTGGGCGTGACGGAGAAACATTCCGAACAAGACGTTCTCGAACCGATTGCCGATGATGCTGAGCCCGGGGCTCAGATCGGATGTGATCCCTGAGTCCTCCCGGTCCAACCGTTTGCCACTGTTGGCGATGACCACGCCACGGATGGTGACGTCGGGGGATACGACGGTAATCACAGATCCATTGCCGTGGCCGTCGATCACCGGCCAGCCCTTGCCGTTGATGGTGAGGGGCTTGTCGATCGTGATACCGCCGTCGTAGGTGCCGGCCGTGAGGGTCAGCTCGTCACCTGGCTCGGCGGCGTCAATCAGTGCCTGGAGGCCACCGGGTTCGTCTCCGGCTGCCACGGCTGGCCCTGCAAACGGGGCGAGCAGGCCGGTGATCAGAATGGTCGCGACCAGCACCGGCCGTACCGACCGTAGGGCATTCATGCCGACACCTCACTGTCCGGCTGACCCGCCTCGTCCAGAGACGCAGCGGCGATGAGCGGCCGGTAGGCACGCCTGTGGGCTATCAGCCCGCGTGCCGTCAGGACAGCCGCCAGGATTGCCAACATGAAGCCGAAGCCGGGCCAGGCGAAGGTGTCGAACTGGGCGATCTTCCCAGGCCCGAAGATGGGTGGGGTGAACTCGCCCACTGCCCCGGACAGCGGTGCCCTGGGGTCAAGGCTGTGGCCGTAGTTCCAGAGCCAGAACTGGAGGTCGGCGAGGAAAAACACGGGGAACAGGACTGCCGGCCCTACGAACACCATCACCCAACGGCTGTGGATGTAGAGGCCTGCCAGCAAGAGGCCCGCCAGGCCCAGAATCCCCGCAATCGCCACGCTGCGCTCCAGAACGGCACCGTCTTCGAACGACGGGATTCCGATGTAGTGGTTCAGGCCCTCCAGCTCTTGGACGTCGCCCTCCAGCCGATTCACCCAGGCTGTCACCCGCAAACCCTTGGGGAACTGAGGTGCCTTTAGCCTGAGCTCCCAGTAGGGGAGCATGATCGATACCGCCAGGACCAGCGCCGCCGCGGTGAACAGGGTGCGGGGCCTCTGGTAGAGGCCCCGCTGATCAGCGACCTCCACCTGGGGGATGCGTGGACCGAGGATGCGGTCAACTAACTGATTGATCACAATCGCTCCGTATGCATCCGGTCCCCAGGTGGAAGTTCACTTGTTGGTACTACTTGGGCTCAACCAGGAAGTACCCGGCCATCTCAAGGTGCAGCGCCGAGCAGAACTCGGTGCAGTAGAAGGTGAACACGCCGCTGTTATCGGCATCGAACTCGATGGTCGCCGTCTCACCCGGCTCGAGGCTGAGGTTGATGTTGTAGCCCGGGATTGTGAATCCGTGGGTCGCATCCTCAGATGTCTCGATGTTGGTCAGGTTCCAGGTCACGTGGTCACCCTCGAAGATCTCAACACGCTCAGGTGTGAAGTGGCTCCGTACCAGCGTCATGTTGACCGTGACGTTGTCGCCGTCCCTGATGACACCCTCGGTTCCCACCTGTGGTGCGTCCGGGTCCACAGACATGGTGCCGGGGTCCCAGCCCACCTCCGGGTAGACCGTGTACGGGTTGAGCTTGTCAGCCTTGATGATCTGGGCGTAGTGGGGTTCACCGTTGCCGATCGGCATGTCGTAGAGCAACTGCATCTCAGGACCCGGCTCATCGATGTCGATGAGCTGGAAGTTCTGTGGATACAGAGGTCCGGGGTGGAAGAAGCGGTCCAGTGACCACTTGTTCAGAGCCACCAGATACTTGCCGTCGGGTGAGACCGTGTCGCCCTCTGCGGTAGCGAGGTGGCCGATGTTGTAGTGCACGTCGATGGTTCCCTCGAGCTTCCAGCCGTCCTCACGGTATGGGCCGCCGAGGCTCCAGCGAGCCACGTCGGAGTCCAGGAACAGGCTCGTGTAGGCGTAGCCCTGATCGTCGAACTGTGTGTGGAGAGGACCGAGGCCCACCTCGACCTGCGCCTCGACCACATCGTCGAAGGCCAGGAGCGGAACGCCGTACTGGTCGGTCTCAAACCCACCTGCCGCAATCGCCTTCTGGATCTTCTCGAAGGAGTAGATCGTGACGTGCGGATCCAACTTGCCGGAGACGACCATGTACTCACCACCCGGGGTGATGTCGACCCCGTGGGGGCTCTTGGGCTCAGGAGCGAAGTAGAGGAGGTTCTCCTCGATCACGGTGTCCAGGGTGATCATTGGGAAGCCGTTCACCTCGACCGTCTTACCTGCCGCCGCGACTGCCGTGGTCGCCTCAAGGTTGATTATGTGGAGGTAGTCATTCTCACCGGCACTTGCTCCGGCCTCGAACGGCTCCGAATTCTCAGGATCTGCCGGGTCCATGCCCGTCGACATCTCGACGTTGAACGAGTTGCAGAAGATCCATCCCTCGGAAACCAGCTTGCCTGCGTCACAGACGTCCTGCCAGTAGGGCGGGAGCTCCATGGCGAAGGAGGCGTCGTAGTCGAGCCGTCCCGCTGCCCGGTCGAACTTCCAGAACGTGATCATTCCCCTGTAGTCGGTCTCGTAGTCATCCAGCGGCGCGTAGTCCCATGCCAGGGGTGTGGCGTACTGGCCACCCTCGATGACCCACTCGGTGTCCGGTGTGGCGAAGGTTCCGCCGTGGTCGTTGATGGAGATCGGGTTCTTGATGATCTGCTTGGTCTCGAAGTCGCGCAGGTCGATCGTGGCCACCCGGCCGTTGGCCTTGTCGTTGATGAACAGGTACTCGCCGTCGTAGTCGCCGCCGGTCTCGGAGAGCGCCGGGTGGTGGGTATCGCCCCAGGTCAACTCCTCGTCGCCTGCTGCACCTGCTGCAAACAGATCCTCGTGGTTCTCGTCACCGTAGCCGTAGCCCTGCCACGGCTCTGGTGTGAAGACACCGATCTCCTTGATGAGACGCATCGACGGCATGCCGATCACAAACACCTGACCGCTGTGACCGCCTGACGCGAACATGATGTACTCGTCAATCTGGCCACTCGGTGTGTAGGTCTTGAGCGCAGCGTTTATGTCGGCCTCGCTGAGGCCTCTCTCAGTCGCTATTGCTGCCGATGACTCAGATATCACCGAGTCGTCGGAACTACTGCCGCAGGCACCGGCCACCAGGGCCAGTGCGGTGAAAAGAGCAGCAGAGAAGATGGATCGGTGTACACGCCCCATGGTTGCCTCCCAGTGGGATTACGTTGGTTATTACTTCCCACCCATCATGGGGAGGGCTCCCGCAGTCATTCAGGGACGAAGGTCCCTACATGGCCGCCCAGGGGGGGTGACTCTTGACACACGCGACTCAGGAGGGACACCTCGATCGCCGCCACGAACGGGCTCGGGGAGGGGCCGGTAGCCTGAGCCGGCCCAGCCCCTGTAGCTCAGCGGATAGAGCATCGGCTTCCGGAGCCGTGTGCACAGGTTCGAGTCCTGTCAGGGGCGCCAGATGGGGATGCTCATCGCGGGTGATCGCGAGCCTGGCGTGAGGTGACCGCCCGGTGTGGTCGGGGCCTGCTGACATCCCCGGCCGTGCCCGTTCAGAACTAGGGAACTTGGTCCCTAGTGGAAAGGGAATTCATTTGCCAAAGTTCATGTCCTCAATGTCGAATACCGGGGAAGGAACGTGAAATGCCCACTATCGAGATAACAGTGAAACTCGCTGACCTGGTCGACAGGCACCCATCATTGGCCAGGGGACTGGAGCGACGCGGTCTGGACTACTGCTGTGGCGGCAGCCGCACCCTCGTTGAGGCATGTCGACCACTGGGGCTCGACGCAGGGGAGACGGCCAGGGAACTGTCTGAGGAGTCGACCACAGAGCCCGGGGGCGACTGGGTGGGAATGGGCCCAACGGAGCTGGTTGACCACATAGAGGCAACCCACCACCGCTACCTTCATGAGGAGCTTCCTCGCCTGGGGGCCCTGGGCGACAAGGTTGAGTCGGTACACGGTGCCAACCACACCGGCCTCCCGGCTGTGGTCGACACCTTTCGGGCCCTGAGAGCCGATCTTGAACCCCACCTCATGAAGGAGGAGCGAATCCTGTTCCCAATGGTCCGCGAACTGACGGCAGCCGACGACTTGCCGTCGTTCCACTGTGGGTCAATTGACAACCCGATTTCAGCGATGGTCTCTGAGCACCATGGGGCGGGAAGGCTATTGGACCAGTTGGTGGATCTGACCGGTGGTTTCCAGCCGCCAGCAGACGGTTGCGCTTCCTTCAAGGCCTTCTATCAGGGCCTGGCCGAACTCAATGCTGATACCCGGATGCACATCCACAAGGAGAACAACTCCCTGTTCCCCGCAGTATCAAGGATCGAGAAGGAGTTCCTGACCATGGACACTGCTACCGGGGTCAAAGTGACCGGACCAAATGAATCACCGTCAGATCCGGTTGCTCCCCAGTGAGCCCTGCCTCCTCAGCATTCAGCCTGGAGGACATCTGCATGCGCATCGACAGGGAGGACAGCGTGGGGCATACCCAGCGATTGACGCCGATGGATGCCAGCTACCGGTCTCGTGACCGGGACGGGGTCGGCTTCTTCTGACATGGTCGGATCCACCGCTGAGCTTCTTGCCAGGCACGACCGACCCGGACCCCGCTACACCTCGTATCCGACGGCCGTCGACTTCCATGAGGGCTTCGGCCCGGAGGAGCATGCTGCATCCCTGACCGACGCCGCAGCTCGACCGCACGACCCGCTCTCGTTGTACGTCCACCTGCCCTTCTGCGAGAACCGGTGCTCGTTCTGTGCCTGCCACGTCGTGGTGACCCGCAACATGGGCCTGGCTGACGCCTACCTCGACTGCCTCGTTGCCGAAGCCCGAACGACGGTTGAACGGCTCGGAGATCGGCGAACCCTTCAGCAGTACCACTGGGGCGGCGGTACACCGACCTTCTACTCGCCGGAGGCGCTCACCGACCTCCATGGACAACTGCTGTCATTGTTCGAACTCGAGTCGGGTGCCGAGGTGGCACTTGAGGTGGACCCTCGGACCACCACCGAAGAACACCTTGCCACGCTGCGAACTCTGGGGTTCAACCGTATTTCGATGGGCGTACAAGACGTTGACGAGGTTGTGCAGGATCTCATCGGTCGACACCAGACCTGGGAGCAGACGTCGAACCTGCACGACGCTGCTCGTCGTCTCGGCTACGAGTCCATCAACGTCGATCTCGTCTACGGCCTGCCCGGCCAGGACGAGCACACCTTCGCCCGCTCACTTGAACAGGTGATAGGCCTCCGCCCAGACCGTCTCGCCGTGTATTCGTTCGCGCTCGTGCCGTGGATGCGCCCACACCAGAAGCGAATTGACCCCGAGTCGTTGCCAGATCGTGACGTGAAGTTCAGCATGCTCTCGCTCGCCATCGACGGGCTCACCGATGCCGGCTACGAGCAGATCGGCATGGACCACTTCGCCCTTCGCAGCGACGAGCTCGCCATGGCCCACCATGAGCGAACGCTGTCGCGGAACTTCATGGGATACACGACGAAACGGGGAACCGAGATCGTCGGCCTGGGTACGTCGGCGATCAGCGACGTCGGAGGAAGCTACGCGCAGAACCACCGTCGGATGGCCTCGTACCTTGCGGCCGTCGACGCTGGCGAACTTCCGACCGAACGGGGCATCCTGCTCAACGCCGACGACAAGCTCCGTCGCCACGTGATCACCGAACTCATGTGCAACGGCCGTCTCCTGGCCCAAGAGATGACCGATCGCTTCGACATCCTCGTGGAGGAACACTTCGCAGACGAGCTTGCCGAGATGCGTGCGCCTGGTGGCCTGATCGAAGCTGGATTCGTCGAGATCAACGGGAACGACATCGAGGCCACGCCCGTAGGGCGCATGTTCATCCGCAACGTGGCCATGGTGTTCGACACCCGACTCAAGGCCAGGGCCACCGACGATCAGATGTTTTCCCGGACGGTCTGAGGTGGCAACCCGCACCGGCGTTGTCGTCGCTCAACTCGGGGGCCCCGAGAGTCTGGCCGAGGTCAAGCCGTTCATCCGGTCGATCTTTGCTGACCCCCACCTTGTTCCGCTCCCCGGAGGATCGCTGACCCGCACGGCAGTGAGCACCCTGGTGGCAACCGTGCGGGCGCCACGGGTTCGCTCACGCTACGAACTCATCGGAGGTGCCTCCCCGCTCGTGGCAACGACCCAACTCCAAGCTGGCGCACTCGACGTTGAGCTCACCGCTCGCGGACACGACGTGGTCGTTGCCGTGGCTCACCGCCACAGCCGACCCGACACGGGTGCAGCCGTCGACGCGATACTCGCTGCGGGCGTCGACCGTGTCGTCATGCTGCCCCTGTTCCCACAGCACTCCGACAGCACGACCGGATCCTCAGAGGCCGAACTACGGCGGACCCTCGATGACCGCGATGTCGACCTGCCGCTGACGGTGATCCGCTCCTGGTGCCGGCACCCCAGCTACCTGGCTGCACAGACCCGACTGGTCGACGAGATGCTAGCCAAGGTGCCGGACCAGAGGCTCAACGCGGCACTGCTGGTGTTCTCCGCCCATGGCCTACCCCAACGAATCGTCGACAGGGGCGACCCCTACCCCGATGAGGTGATGGCCACCGTTGCCGGGGTCGTCAGCCGACTCCAGCGGCCGGTTGACCACATAATCGCGTATCAGTCACGAACGGGGCCCATCCGCTGGGTCGGCCCTGACGTCGATGAGGTAATCGCCACAGCGGCCAGCGACGGTCGGACATGGCTCGGTGTCGTCCCCATCTCATTCGTCTCCGACCATGTAGAGACCCTCTATGAGATTGACATCGAGATGAAGGAACATGCCGCGGTGGTCGGCATCGGCGACTTCCATCGGAGCCGGTGCCTAGGCACAGACCCAATCGTGGGCCCCATGCTTGCCGACATCGTTCAGGAGGCATTGTGAAGGGGCGCCCTGATGTGGTTGTCGTCGGGGCCGGCCTCGGAGGCCTGCTCGTCGCCAGCGAGGTCGCCAGACGCGGCGGCCGTCCACTCGTGTTGGAGGCCGGACCGGTACCTGGAGGTGTGGCTGCAACCGTCCGCGACGAGGACTACCTGCTTGAACCTGCAGCCGGCTCGTTCCTGCTGCCGCATGCCCACCTGACACCCATCCTGGAATCGGTTGGAGCCAGCGTCGTGCCGGCCGAGCCGGTCGCCCACCGCCGCTTCGTGTACGACCGGGGTGAGTTGTTCGAGCTTGCAGGACCAACTTCACTCACCACCCGACTCGTCTCTGGCCGTGGCAAGCTCCGCCTTCTTCGTGAGCCATGGGTGCGGAGTCCGGCGACGGTCATCGATGAACCGCTTCAGAGCTTCCTTGAGCGCCGACTCGGCCCCGAGGCCGGCCGCACAGGTGCAACCCTCATGGCGCACGGAGTATTCGCCGGCGACCCCGACAGGTTGTCGGCGAGAGCAGCCTTTCCAGCGATTGTCGCCCTCGAAGACGCCGCCGGCAGTTTGGTCAGGGGCGTCCTCGCACGGCGTCGAACCCGTTCGAAGGATGCACCAAGAGCAAGGGTCCACACAGCGCTGAACGGCATGGATGGGCTCGCCGCCGAGCTCGCCGCTCCCCTGGGCGACGACTTCCGTCCGGACTGGCCTGTCGAGTCCGTCCAACACGATGGCAGCGGGTGGACCGTCACTGGTCGTGGTGAGGAGCATGCCCCCGCGGTCATCGTCGCTCTTGCTCCCGCCGAAGCCGCCCGGATCCTGCCCGGGCCATTCGCCCCGTTGCTGAACGAGGCCCACGCGGCGCCGGTCGCAGTCGTGGGCCTCGGAGGACCTGAAGCCCACATGCAGGTGCCCTCGGGATTCGGGGTGCTTACCGGCCCCGATGCTGGTCTCCACATCCTCGGGCTCCTGTTCGAATCGTCCTACGCTGCGGGTCGAGCGCCAGATCACCATCGCCTACTCAAGGGCATCTACGGTGGTGACGCCGACCCGGCAGTTCTTGCACTCGCCGACGACGACCTGGTGGCACTGGCCATCGAGGAGGCCGGCCGGATCCTCGGTGTGCCACTCCGGCCCTCATGGACCCGCGTGATCAGGCATTCTCCCGGGATCCCCCAGTACCACGTTGGGCACGCAGCGTGGCTTGACAGGCTTGACCACGTTGCCGCCGAGTTTCCCGGACTCCACCTGGCGGGCTGGGGATACCGGGGTATGGGGGTGACATCCCTTGCCCAGCACGCCTCGGCCCTGGCAGAAAGGGTGCTGGCGGCACCGTGAGGGCGTGCCGGCGACCGGTTAGGGTGCCGTCGATGGCCGGAGCAACTCCCAGGACCGCGAAGCAGTGGACCTTCCAGTGGAAGGAGCTCCACGACGAGGTCATCAACTCGAACCTCTGCACGGGCTGTGCGGGCTGCGTCATCTCGTGCCCGCACGACGTGATCGGCTACAGGCACGACCCGGGGGCCTACCGCCCGTTCCACCTCGAGGATGAACTGGGCCCCGACAACTGTGTCCACGGTGAGAAGGGCTGCACCTCGTGCACCAGGGCCTGCCCCCGGTTCCGGAACTGGGAGTCGGAGGCCGACGAGCATCTGCACGCCCGGGGGCGCCGCCCCGACGAGGTGTCTGGCATCTACAGGGACATCCTGCTCACCAGGGCAACCGATACAACCGTGGCGGACCACGGTCAGGACGGCGGGCTGGTCTCGGCGATCCTCGTCTGGTGCCTGGAGAATGGTGTGATCGACGGGGCGCTCGTGTCAGCAACAGAGGGCGACGGCGGATGGAGGGCCGTGCCGGCACTTGCCACCGACAGGGAGGCGGTGCTGGCCGCTGCCGGTAGCCGCTACACCTACTCGGCCAACACCATGGCAATCGCCGAGGCACGGGAGCGTGGGCTCGGGTCACTGGCCCTGGTGGGCATGGGCTGCCAGACCTCCGTGGGTCCCGTGATGTGGCACCGCAGGGTCGGAAAGGCCGGCAAGCCGATCAAGTTGAACATCGGGCTGCTCTGCTCCAAATCGTTTGACGACAGCATCTTCGAGGACCTCTTCTGGGCCAAGTACCGACTCCGCCGCGAAGACATGGCCAAGATGAACATCAAGGGCGTCTTCCAGATCTGGATGAGGAACGGCGACTACCACGAGGTGAACCTGAAGGAGTGCCACGCATGGACCCGCGACGGCTGCAACCACTGCCCCGACTTTGCAGCCGAACATGCAGACATCTCGACCGGAGGTATCGGCGAGAACAGCGACTGGACACTCACGGTCGTGCGTACCGAACTGGGACGTCAGGTCATCATGGCGATGCTCGCAGACGGTGTGATCGAGGGCCGTCCCGGCGACTCTGATCCCGGCGCCATCGCCCTCATGCACAAGCTCGCCGCCAAGAGCAGGTCGAGGTGGCCGGAGTGGGCCAACCCAGCCGTGGCGGTCAGCCTTCCAACGTAGGCAGGCTGGCCTGCTGCCGGGTGATTCGGGTCAGACTGGGCAGGCTTCGACGGCTTCGGTGAACCAGCCGAAGTTCTCGCTCAACATCTCGGCGGTGATATCGGCACGGTGGGTGTCGATGAAGTCGTCGAACTCACCAAACTCCTCGTAGGAGACCGCCGCCTTCACGTTGACCAGCACACAGGTGCAGTAGGACTCCGCCTTCGCCTCAGGGAGATCGTCGTTGGCCTCGACACAGGAGGCGACGAAGTTCCTCTCTGCAAGTCCCTGACCGGTCTCGTCCGGCTGGTCCTCCCAGGTCTCAGGGACACCGGAGTTGGCGCATGCAGACGCCAACAGGACGATCGAGATCACGGCTGGCAGGATTCGACGAGGCTGTACCACGGCGCCGAGGCTATCGCCCGACGGACTCCACCCGACCAGCAGTCAGGCCCGGGCCAGTTCCATGGCACGCCCCACCACCGAGTCGAACATGGGCTCGGTGAGGCGACCGGTAAAGGTGTTCTGCTGGCTCACGTGGTACGAGCAGAGCAGTTGGCGGCCGTCGGGAAGCGCCACCTCCAGGCCGTGTCCGAACCTGGGTCGGGGCCTGAGGCCCAGCTCCGCAGCGGTCGCCGCGTAGCCGATCCCACCCAGAACCAGGATCACCTTCACCCCGGTCAGGGCCCTCAACTCCCGCTGGAAGAACGGCCGACAGGCGCAACGCTCGCCCGGTGTCGGCTTGTTGGCAGGAGGGGCGCACTTGACGGGTGCCGTGATGAAGACGTCGTCCAGGACCATGCCGTCGTCTCGACCCACGGCCTCGGGTTGGCTGGCCAGCCCCGCCCGGTGGAGTGCAGCGAACAGAAAGTCACCGGAGCGGTCACCCGTGAACACGCGGCCTGTCCGGTTGGCTCCATGGGCGGCCGGCGCAAGGCCCACAATCAGGATTCTGCCCCCGTGATCACCGAACCCGGGTACCGGTCGACCCCAGTAGTCGTGGTCTCGGTATGCGGCCCTCTTCTCGTGTGCCACCTGCTCGCGCCAGGCAACCAGCCGGGGACAGGCGCGACATGAAACGACCTCCTCACTGACCGCGACAAGGGCTGGCGACTGCTCCACTGCCGCAGAGTAGGTTGAGCGGCGATGCCCTCCACCCTCGTGCTGTTCGTGCGCCACGGCCGGACGCCGACAACCGGAACCACGCTCCCCGGTCGGGCACCCGGCCTGCACCTCTCACCCGAGGGCCTGCTCCAGGCAGAGGCGACTGCAGCCAGACTGGCAGGTACATCGGCTGGCATGCCCGGAGGTGGCGTGGCCGCCGTCTACAGCTCTCCCATGGAACGCACACGAGAGACCGCCGCCCCAATCGCCAGGGCCGTCGGCAGGCGTGTCCGTACTGCCCACGGCCTGATCGAATGCGACTTCGGCAAGTGGACCGGCCGGCGTCTGAAGGAACTCTCGCGCCTGAAGGCCTGGAGGTCCGTCCAACGACAGCCTTCCACCTTCCGGTTCCCGGGAGGCGAGTCGTTCGCAGAGATGCAGGCACGGATTACCGGCCAGATCGCCGACCTGGTTGCTGACCATCCCGGCGAGACCATCGTGTGCGTGTCGCATGCCGACCCGATCAAGGCGGCACTGTCAGCTGCACTGGGCAGCCCGCTCGACATGTTCCAACGTCTCGTGGTGGGTCCCTGTTCGGTCAGCGCCGTGCTCCACACCGATGACCACCCGGTTGTCCTCAGCCTCAACAGCAGCGGGCCCATGGTCGACCCACCCGCCTCGAAAACCTGAACGGTCAGAGAGGACCACAGGTACCTGTAGGTTCGACGGCAATGGAACGACCTGATATCGACTGGGATGACACCGACGGTTTCACGAACGGCACCGTGGGCCCGACGGGGCGACGTGTGTTCTTCATCCAGGCTCGCAGGGGCGACGCCATCGTCTCCCTGAAACTGGAAAAGCAGCAGATGGCCGGCCTGGCCGAGTTCCTCGAGAGGATGCTGGCCGACCTCCCCCCGGCATCCCACCCGTCACTCCAGCCCGACGACGATCCCGTAGCCGGGGTTCTGGTTTTTGAGGCCCCCGAGGAAGCCGACTGGGTTATCGGCAGCCTTGGCGTCACCTACCAGCAGTCCACCGACCGGCTGGTGCTGATCGCCGAGGAGTTGATCCGCGACGAGGACCTGAAACCGGCACAGGCGAGGTTCCCCCTCCAGCGCGCACAGGTCGTATCGTTCATCGAATCGGCCAGAATCCTGGTGGCCGCAGGCCGACCGCCGTGCAGTTGGTGTGGAGCCCCGCTGGAGCCGGAAGCCGGCGGCTGGTGCCCCTGTGCCAACTGAGCAGACCTCAACCGATCAGGAGTCGGCCAGCGAACCGACCCCTGATTCCCCGTTCCGGGCACGCGGCCCCGTCGACGACGGGGTGGCGCTGGCGTTGCTTGCGACCGGCGACCTGACCCTCCTGGGGCAGATGCCGTGGTCTTCCAACGGCACGTTTCTGGTCGACCTTGCTCCACCCACCCCGGGAGACAACATCGTCCAGGGTGTGTACAAGCCGGGCAGGGGTGAGCGCCCCCTGAGGGATTTCCCCGCCGGCCTCTACAGGCGCGAAGCCGCCGCATGGGAGTTGGCCAGCCACCTCGGTTGGGGCCTCATTCCACCAACCGTGGTCCGCGACGGTCCGCTCGGCGAAGGGTCGGTCCAGCTGTACGTGCCCTGTGACTACCGGGAGCACTACTTCACGCTCTGCGAAGATCCGACCAGGGCAGACGATCTGAGGCGCCTGGCCGTGTTCGACCTCGTCGCCAACAACACCGACCGAAAGGCGGGTCATGTCCTGGCTGGCGACGACGGTCGCATCTGGGCGGTCGACAACGCCCTGTGCTTCCATCAGCAGTTCAAGATACGGACCGTCATCTGGGACTTCAGCGGGCAGCCGATCCCGGCTGCCCTGCTGGAAGACCTGACACGCCTTGTCGACACGGACCTCCCGACGTCCCTGTCGTGCCTACTGGACACCTTCGAGGCCGAAGCCATCGTCGCACGGGCATCGGCTCTGCTGGCCGATGGCGAGCTTCCCGTGGACCCCAGCGGGCGCCGGGTCCCCTGGCCACTCCTTTGAGGACACCCCCTTGAGCCGGCAGGCCGACCTGGATCGACTTCTGGATCAGGGCGACCTCGACGGCCTCCTGCGGCTTGTCGACGATCTCTGCGGGGAAGGCGACTGGAACCTGTTGGAGGTGCTGGCGACCCGAGGGCGCCTGGCTGTTGAGCGGGGGCACCAACTCTGGCCCGCAGCAGACCACGCAGAGCACCGCCTGGCCCTGGAAGCACCGGGTCCTTTCGCCGCCGGGGCCGTGGTGCGTGATGCCACACGGTTCGGACCGGCCCCGCTGGCAGAGGTGGCCGCATCTGCACATCCGTGGAAGGAGCTGGCACCACACCTGCCGACAGGCCCTCTTCGGGCAACCGTCGCCCACGAACGGGTTGCACGCGGAGAGGACCTGACCGGCGGGGATGACCCGGGAAGGAGCGATCCCCTGGGCCTTCCCCTGAGGTTGTCCTCGTGGGAACCCACCTACCTGATTCCAGAGATCGGCCCCTACGGCCTTGAGGACCCTGTTCCACCGACGGGGCCCCTCGAGGTGGTTGACATTCCCCGACCCGGCGAGGCGGTAGGAGGCGTTGCAACAGCGGGGAGCGGGGCCCTGCGTGATCTGGCCAGAACTTGGGCTGAGGAGTCGAACGGCCACTCCATGTCTGTGGCCGTCCAGGGTGGCGCCGACACCGCCATCGCCACCCTCCTGGCAGATCCGACCATACGCCGTGTCCACTGGCGCAGGCTCGAGGCGGGAGAGGCGATCGGCCTCATGGCATGGGCCGGAGCATCAGGTGGAGCCCACGGGCGTCGGAGGGGTGCGGCGCGTGGCCGCTTCGAGGCCTGGTGGTGTGTCGCCAGCCTGGCCGGCCTGCTCGAGGATCCCGACGACCCATGGCCACCGGATCCGGTGCAGGTGGGCGATGCGACAGCCGAGATGAACTGGTGGAGATGGGATGTGGACGGTGCCCGGACAGGCTGGCACCTCAACCTGGCCGTGGAGGACCCCGACGATGGCCTTGCGTGGGCTCTGGCTGCCGGTGACCGGTACTCGGTCTCGGCTCCGGAGCAGTAGGCCGGGGTCAGCGGGCCTTGAGTGCCTCGATCAACTTCGGCAGGACCTTGTGTACATCTCCGACGATGCCGAGGTCGGCCACGCCGAAGATGGGTGCCTCCTCGTCCTTGTTGATGGCGATGATGTTCTGGGATCCCTTCATGCCGACAAGGTGCTGGGTGGCACCAGAGATGCCGCACGCAAGGTAGACGGCGGGCTTGACGACCTTGCCGGTCTGACCCACCTGGTAGGAGTAGGGCACCCAACCGGAGTCGACCACGGCACGCGAGGCACCGGGTGCTCCCTTGAGGAGGGTTGCGAGGGTTTCGATCATCTCGTACTTCTCGGCATCGCCGATGCCCCTGCCGCCGGCAACGACGATTGAGGCCTCGTCCAGCTTCGGGCCGGAGCTCTCCTCGACGAAGCGGTTCTTCACCACAGCACCGGCGGTGTTGCCGAGGTCGCCGGTCTCTATGGCACCGACGGTGGCCGGAGCCCCACCTGCATCCTCGGCGGCAAATGACTTCGGGCGAACGAGGAAGATGGCGGTTCCGGCACCGGTAAAGCCCGTGGTCACGTCGGTTGTACCGCCGAACACCGGCTCAACCCCCAGAAGGCGGTCGCCGTCGACGACAAGGTCCACAACGTTTGTGATTACCGGTGCATCCAGCTTGGCGGACAGTCGTCCGGCTACATCTCGACCGTCGTAGGTGGTTCCACAGAGCACGACATCGGGGCCGGTTCCCGTCGACACGGCACCGGCGATGGCCGAGGCCACGCGTGGACCGGGGAGGCCCTCGCCGAGATCGCCAACCGACAGCACCGACGAGGCACCGTGTGCGCCCAGGTCGGCTGCCAGCGGCGATGCATCGCCCTGGACGACGACGTCGACAGTGTCTGCGAGGCTACGTGCCTTGGCCAGCAACTCGAGGGTGGTGGTCGCAACCACACCTTCCCTGGCCTCGCCGTAGATCCAGATCTTTGAGAGTCCCATGTCGCCTCCTAGAGAACCTTCAGATCGTCGAGGAAGGCCATGATGCGCTCATGGGCATCGCCCTCGTCGATGATCACCTCGCCGGCCTCCCGTGCAGGTGCCTCTGCGATGTCTGTTATCTCCTGGCCTGCTCCGGCCCAGCCCACCGTGGAGGAGTCAATACCGAGACCAGCCAGATCAACCTCGTCGACCGGCTTGTTCTTGGCGGCCATGATTCCCTTGAACGACGGGTACCGGGGCTCAACGACGCCAGCCGTCACCGACACCACAGCAGGAAGGCTGCACTCAATCTCGTCGTAGCCGTCCTCGGTCTGGCGCTTCACCGTAGCCACACCGTCAGCGACAGCGATCTCCTTGGCGAACGTCACCGACGGGAGGCCCATCAACTCGGCCACCTGAACAGGAACCGTGCCCGTGTAGCCGTCGCTGGACTCGGTACCGGTGAGGATCAGGTCGGGCTCGCACCTTCGGATTGCCGCAGCCAGGACCTTGGCGGTGGCAAGCGCATCGGAGCCGGCAAGAGCCTCGTCGCTCACGAGCACGGCGCTCTCGGCACCCATCGCCAGGGCGGTCCGCAGGCCGCTCACCTCGTTGTTGGGAACCATCGACACGAGGCGGACCTCGCCCTCGCCAGCGGCATCCACCAACTGCAGGCCCATCTCGACTCCGTAGGAGTCGGACTCATCCAGGATGAGCTTGACGTCCCGCTTGAGGGTTCTGGTTTCGGGATCCAGAGCGCCAGGGTCTGCCGGGTCCGGAATTTGTTTGACACATACGACGACGATCATGGGCGACAGTGTGCCCGCTGAGAGGGGCGAAGGGGCAAGCCCGGAATGAATTTTCGGGGCATTTCCCCACCGGCACCGGCATGAATAGGGTGGCCGGATGCTCGACTACGGGAATTACGGGGGAACAGCCCCCCAAAGGCAATGAAGTTGCTTCTGGTCGTCAACCCTTCGGCATCCTCGGTCAACGCCCGTACACGGACAGTCATCCAAAAGGCGCTGTCGGCCGATCACCGCCTCGAGGTGGCCACCACCAGCCGCAGGGGGCATGCCACACGCCTGGCGCGGAGGGCTGCCGACGATGGCATGGACGTGGTCGTGGTGTTGGGAGGCGACGGGACCCTCAACGAGGCCGCCAACGGTCTGGCGGGTTCCGACACGGCCCTGGCAGCGGTTCCAGGTGGTTCCACAAACGTGTTCGCCCACATTCTGGGCCTCCCGGACGACCCGGTGGAGGCAACCGGTGCCGTACTCGATGCAATGGATGCCGGATCGATTCGCCGCATCGGGCTCGGCTCTGTCAACGACAGGTACTTCCTGTTCAACGCCGGAGTCGGTTTCGACGCTGCGGTGGTTGAACAGGTCGAGCGGCGTAGCGGACTCCTGAAGCGCTTCGCCGGCCACCCCCTCTTCATCGCGGCAGCATGCAACACCTGGCTTCGACACTTCGACCGACGACACCAGGCCTTCCGGGTCACAACCCGGCGCGTCGACGAGGAGGAGCCCGGAGACCCCGTGACCACCGGTGTAGACGGGATGTTCGGCGTGTGCCTGAACACCGACCCCTACACCTACCTGGGCAGCCGCTCCCTGTCACTCTCGCCCGGAACCAACCTCGACAGTCCACTGGCCATGGTCACGATGCGATCACTGTCCCTGGCCAGCCTGGTGCCGGTTCTCACCGGTGCCCTCGGTTTCGGCCGCACCCCGGTGGCGGAATGTAGAGGCATCAGCCACCGCAGCAACCTTGCCGAGGCCCACGTGACCGGCTACCGACCGGTCCCGTACCAGGTTGACGGCGACTACCTGGGCGAGGCGACCGACCTCACCTTCCGGCACCAGCCGGCCGCCATGGACCTCGTGGTACCGCGGGACCAGCCGGCTGCCTGACGGCAGAGGTGATCAGGCCTGAACAACCTCGTCGACTATCTGGCGGGCGATCCCGGGCAGGTTCGTGATGATCCCGTCGACTCCCCAGGCTGTCAACTGGGCTATCCGGTCGGGGTCGTCGACGGTCCACGCATTCACCCTCAGGCCGAGCTCGTGGGCCGCAACCACAAGGGCCTCGTCAATCAGGTCGTCCCACGGGTTCACCGCGCCGTGCCCGTGCGCCACGGTCCGCTCCAGCACCTGACCGGGCCCTGAACGCTCCATGACAAGCCAGCCTGTCGGGAGGCGCTGGTCTGACGACCGGATCCGGTCGACCGAGTCCATCTCAAAAGACGACACCAGCAGCATCTCGAAGGGCCTGTAGGCCTCGGCGAGGCCCACCACCGCCTCACAGACCAGATGTGCGTCGCCGTGGTCGGGGTCTCCGGGGAGGTTCTTGACCTCGATGTTCACCCCCATGCCATCGCAGGCCTCAAAGGCCTCGGCAAGGCTGGGGACCTCATCGGGAAGGTCAGCCGCCTCGACCTGACGAATCAGACGTCCGTTGGCAAGGTGTGCATCGTGGTGGACCACGAGGACCTCGTCGGCGGACAGGCGCACGTCGAGTTCAACCCAGTCGGCGCCCTGAACGCGGGCCTCGGTGAAGGCGGCGAGCGTGTTCTCGGGGTGGTCCACCGAGGCGCCACGGTGGGCGATGACGAGCGGCTTCGGCTTGTTCATCGGACCACCATGCACGACAACCTGACACATGTCGGGGACCTCATGCCAACGGCTCCTGAGCCTCGTCCCTGACCCCGACCAGGCGCGTCGCCGGAACCTGGACCTCGGCAACCGTGCCCCGGCCACGTACGACCGGGCTCAACGTGATCGAACCTCCCAGTTCGCCCTCGACAAAGGTCTTGACGATGGTGAGGCCGAGACCGGTGGCATCCTCGAGACGGAAGTCATCGGGTGGCCCGACCCCATTGTCGACCACCGACAGTGTGAGGCCATCTGACCGTCGGTTCAGGCGGATCGCCACCGTGGCACCGTCATCGGGTTCACCCCCGTCGGGTGCCACCGGAAACGCGTGGTCCACGGCGTTCTGCAGCAACTCGGTGAGCACGACGGCCAGGGTCGTGGTCACCTGAGCGGGCAATATGCCCGCATCGCCCTCCACGTCAAAGGCCACCGGCCTCAGGGGCGACGAGACGCTCTCCTCCACGACCCTAACGAGAGGCCTGACGATGTCGACGAACGCCACGTCGTCATCGGCGCTCTGGGCCAGCGTCTCGTGCACGACCGAGATGGCCCCGATCCGACGGATCGACTCGAATAGCGCCGCCCTCGCCTCGTCTGACCTGAGGCGCCGCCCCTGCAGGCGTAGCAGCGAGGAGATGGTCTGGAGGTTGTTCTTCACCCGGTGGTGGACCTCACGGATGGTCGTGTCCTTTGAGACGAGCTGCCGGTCGCGGCGGCGCAGCTCGGTCACGTCGCGAACCAGGACGATTGCGCCCGTCGGATGCTCACGGTCGAACAGCGGAAAGCAGTGGCTGACGATGGCCACCTCGTTTCCCCTCTCCATCTCATCGATGACCGTCGTCCGCCTGGCAAACGCGTTACGCAGGATCGAAGCTCCGAGACCGGTATCCACGAATCGGGCACCGATGATTCCCCGGTGCATGCCGAGTCGGTGCATCACCGACACGGCGTTCGGTGAGGCGAACTCGATTCGGCCCTCCTCGTCGACGAGCAGAAGGCCGTCACCGACCCTCGGGGTCCTGTGCCTCAGCCGCGCCTCGTCGCGGTACGGGAACTGACCCCTCTGGAGCATCGTGGCGAACCGCTCGAAGACCTTCAGATAGGTGCGTTCCTGCTCGCTTGATGGCCGACTCTGTGAACTGGCCCTCTCCCTTGCCAGCACAGCGACCGTTTCGCCCTGGCGGCGCACCGGTACGGCCAGGATGTCGAGGCCACCGTCGACCTCTTCATTGGCCGTTCCCGCAACAGTCTCGGACCTGTCAAAGCAGTCGGCTATCAGGCTCCGGCGGCGCTGTTCGAATACCTGCCCCACCAGATCGGCCCGGTAGAGGGTGGTGCCGGTGGTAGGTCGGACGTGCCCGAGAAGGATGAGGGTCGGCTCCGACGAGTCTGCCGACCGCCCGTAGAGAAACAGGTCGGCAAAGGAGAGGTCCGCAAGGAGGCCCCATGAGCCGATCAGGTCATGGAGGTACGCGACCTGTTCTGCGTCCAGGTCTGTGTGATCGCTGGTCAGATCAGCCAGGGTGGCCATGGAGGGTCCAGCCTATGTACCGACCTGTCGGAAATGGGAAGGTGGGGTGTCCGGTGAACCCGGTCGCCTCACTCGGTCAGCGGTGGCTCAGCTGAAGCCGACCGGGTTGCCTGAACCATCGGACCCGATGTCGACGTAGGCGATGCGGTCGGCTGGTATGCCGACCTGGCGGCCCCGCAGGTCGATTAACCAGAGCATCGCGGACGTGCCCTCGAGGGCGGCCTCGACCTCGGCACGAAGCGCCGGGGTGTCGGTGTCGTCGGCCATCTCAACCGTTATCTCCTTGGGCGTGTGGGTAACGCCGATCCTCACGTCCATGACTGTGACTCTCCCGTTTCGTTGCGTCGCTGCGGCCCACTGAGGGCCTGCTACCGGCTCAGTGTGTCAGAGGATTCGCAACTCGCGGTGCCTGCGCTTTGTGGGCCTCAGGTCGACATCGACGACACGTGCCATTTCAGCGAACACCGCTCCGGCCTCACTGTCGGCGTCTGCTGCCACCGGCCTGCCGACGTCTGCACCCTCGCGGAGGGCAGGGACGAGCGGAATGCTCCCAATCAACGGAACACCGATGCGCTCGGCAAGGTCAGCGCCTCCACCTGACCCGAAGAGTTCGTAACGGGTGCCGTCGTCGCCGGTGAACCACGACATGTTCTCGATAACCCCGTGGACCTTCAGATTCACCTTGTCGGCCATGAACGCCGCCCGTTGGGCAACGGTCTGGGCAACGGGCTGTGGCGTGGTGACCACGTACATCTCGGCTGCGGGGAGAAAACCCGCCAGGGAGATGGCTACGTCACCGGTGCCTGGAGGCAGGTCAACGATGAGGTAGTCGGGTTCGTCCCAACGGACGTCCGTGAGGAACTGTTCGAGGGCCTTGTGGAGCATCGGGCCACGCCAGATAACGGGTTGTTCCTCGTCGGCGAAGAAACCCATCGAGATGCATCTGACCCCGTGTGCCTCTGGTGGGATGAGCATCTCGTCGTCGACGGTCGGTGGCTGGTCGACGCCCAGCATCCTCGGGATCGAGAACCCCCAGACGTCGGCATCAAGAACCGCGACAGTCCGCCCCCGGGTTGCGAGCGCAACTGCCAGGTTGGTCGTTACCGAGGACTTGCCCACGCCACCCTTGCCTGAGGCGATGAGCAGCACCCGCGTGGAGGCGTTGGCCTGTGCGAACGGGACCGCCTGACCCTCGAGATGTCCGTGGGTGTGGTTGCTGCCTGCCACGTGTGCTCCCGCTGGTGGGTGGGTGAGTCTGCTCGCCGGGCCATCGGTCGAGACACCGACCCGGCGGTCCGGGAGCCGTGTTCGGTAGGGTAGCGATGTGGATGGGGCACCCCTCACGCCAACCGAGTTCGCCTCGGCAGTCACCGCCATCACCGGTGCCTTCGGCGATCCGACAAGGCGCGACATATTCCTCTTCACACGCGAACGTCTCGGCGGGGCCACCGCCACCGAGACAGCCGAGCACTTCGACCTCCATCCCAACGTTGCCCGCCACCACCTCGACAAGTTGGCCGCAGGTGGCTACCTCGAGATCGCCGTCGAACACCATGATGGCGCCTCGGCGGGTCGACCCTCCAAGCACTACCGGTCGGCCAACCCGTCAGCACCCCTGGAGTTGCCCATTCCACGCGACGACCTGCTCATCAGCATGCTGGGTCGGGCCCTCGCCATGCTTCCCGACGGTCAGGCCGAGCAGATGGCCGAGGAGGTCGGAGCCGAGGTCGGTCGCTCAATGGCCGAGTCCATCGGTCCCGAGGAGATCCAGCGGTCGTTCCGGTCGGCGATGCAGGTTGTGGCGGACGCCCTCACGGCGCACGGGTTCGCCGCCCGTGCAGTGAGAGCCGGTGAAGACCAGCTGCGAATCGTGTCTGAGCACTGCCCGTTCGGCGGTGCGCCTATCGAGTACCCGGTCATCTGCGCCGTCGACCGTGGGCTGGTGAGGGGGATGCTCTCGGCTCTCTACGGAGAGGCGACAACCGACCTGAGTTCGTCGCTCCCGATGGGCGACGCCGTCTGCATCACGGACGTCAACGCCTGAAGGTCGGGCGGGCCTCCTGGGCACCTACCCGGCTGGTCCCAGTCCCTCCGCTACCAGCAGGTCAGTCAGGCCTGTGGGCCTCTGGGGGAGGCTGAAGAAGAGCTCGGCGTCTGCGAGGGCCGGCTCCTGACGGTCCAGGAGCACGCTGTTCACAAGCGCCCGGTAGCCGAGTGCCCACGGGTTGTCCGGTTCGATCCTGATGGCTTCGTCCAGAGATACGAGGCTCAGCTCGACCAGCTGAAACTCGCCTGTCCCGGCCAGGAGCCAGCCTCTCTCAGCCAGCAGCGAGGCCGCCTCAGGGTCCTTCTCGATGCCGGCGTCGAGAAGTTCAAGGGCCGCCAGGATCTCGCCGTTGAGCGCCAGTCCTCCGGCGACCCTTTCCCGCAGGTGGCTCTGGGCAACCAGGTCTGCGACGATCGGTGCCGCCTCGAGGCTGTCAAGTGCCACAAGGTCAGCTGCGGCACCGGCAAAGTCGTCATCCGACAGGCGCTGTGAGGCCCGGAAGACCCGCACATCGGGATAGGTCGGATCCAACTCGACGGCGGCTTCGAGGTCGGACCGGCCGGCATCGGCATCGCCACCCCGCCACAGTGCCCAGCCCCGGTATGCGAGGGCCTCGACGTTGGATGGCTGGATATCGAGCACCTCGCTGTACAGGTCGACTGCCTCGGCCGGTGGTGCCACACCGGCCTCAATGAGCAGCGTCCTCGTCGATAACCGGATATCGCCCGAAGTTGAACCACTGCTGCCCCGCCCTGCCGTGGAGCGCGTGACCAGCACCCCCGCCAGGACAGCGACCACTACTACACCGACCAGAACCAGCGGCTGCCTCGCTGGCTGGAGGCCGTCACCGGTTGGGCCCTGCCACCTCCGGACCGCCAGAACAAGGCCGACAGCTGTGGCGGCGGCGACCATGACCGGCAGCACCCAGACCAGACCTGTCAGGCCGCCTCCGCTGGGCGAGTAGTCGATGTCCTCGCCAAAGCTGGTGACCAGGAGGTCGCGTACCTCGGCGTCGGTGGCGCCCTCGTCGACCATTCTCACGATCGTGGCCCGGATGGTCCGCGCCACCGGCGCATCGGACTCGGCGATCGACTGCCCCTGACACACCGGGCAGGCAAAGTCCTCAGCCAGGTCGTGCACCCGGTCGGCGTTTGTCAGCGCCGGTCGTTCGGCAGTCTCGGCGGCCACCAGTGCTCCTGTCGAAACCAACAGGACCACCAGCCATGCTGCGCGCCTTGACATCAGTTCAACCGTCGCTTCATTCGAGGGACCTCTTCGCCCCTTCCAGAAGCGACTCCAGGTCAGCAACCTCGACGCCACCGACCACCTTGGCTGCCACATGGCCCGAGGGGCTCACCAGATACGACTCAGGCACGGCTACCACTCCCCAGTCGACGGCGATGCGGCCAGTGTCCTCGACAAGAACCGGCCAACCTCCACCGTTCTGCCTGAAGAAGACCTCGACCGCCGTAGGGCTGTCGTCGAACGCCACGCTCACGATTCTGACATCGTCGGCTTCGGCATGTGCGTCGGCGAATGCCACCAACTCGGGGTGTTCCCGGATACACGGAACGCATGTGGTCGAGAAGAAGTTGACAACGACGAAACGCCCCCGCTGGTCATCGAGGTTCCAGACCTCACCGTCGATGGTCGTACCCACTACCGGAGGGGCCACCTGGCCAACCAGGTGCATGCTGACCCGGTCAGGGCCAGCCTGTCGCGTTGCCAGGACACCGACAAGAACCGCTCCCACCAGGCCCACGGCGAGCGCTGCCACCCTCACAGGGTTCATGCCGGGGCCTTCTGCCGGGTGAGGTATCCCTCGGTCTCGGCAGTAATGGGAGAAGAGCGCCTGCCTCGACCCGGGACCGCCGCCAGCACAGTTCCGAGAGCCATCACCCCGCCACCGAACCACAGCCACCACACCAGGGGCTGGACAGTGACCCTCACGATGGTGGAACCGGAACCATCGGGCACCGCCAGGACCGCCAACTGGACGTCGTCCCAGATTGTCGACCTGGTGGCCGGGGTGCCGATGGTCTGGCCACCGAACGGGAAGGTGCTGATGGCCGGCGTCTGGAGCTCACCGTCGACCAGTACCGAGACTCGGACCTCGCTCCTTTCAGCCAGGGCCACGGATTCGATCCCATCAAAGACAAGGGTGTGCCCGGCAATGGAGGCACTGTCTCCGACCTCGTCGAAGCTGAACTCGGCCTGACGCAGGAACGATGAGGAACAGGCGAATGCGACGGCAACCACCGCCACGCCGATATGCACGACCATTCCACCGCTTGAGCGCCCCACCAGACCACGGATACCTCGTGCCCTGACTGCCAACAGCAGTTGCCTCACAGCACCAGCTGCAGCGAACCCTCCCAGCCCGACCGCCAGGGTCGGCGCCCAGCCCCGGCTCCCGATGAGAACCGCCACGATCATCGAAACTGCACCTGCTGCAGCCGGCCAGACCAGCCTCTTTGACAACAGTTCGGCTCCTGCCCGTCCCCAGGGCAGGGCTGGCGCTACCGCCATCAGAAACAGGAGGGCGAAGCCAATCGGCATCGTCATCCGCTCGAAGTAGGGGTTCCCGACCGATATTCGACTTCCGTTGGCGGCCTCGATGAGAAGGGGGAACACGGTTCCCAGCAGGACCACGAATGCGAACGACCCGAAGAGCAGGTTGTTGGCAAGGAATGCACCGGTCCGGGAGAGAGGTGAGTCGATCTCGCCGCCCCTGCTGATCTCGTCTCCACGCCAGGCGATCAGGCCGACCGTCGTGGCGACCACGAGGGCAAAGAACGCCAGGAGCATCGGCCCTATCCCCGACTCGGTGAAGGCGTGCACAGAGTCCAGCACACCCGACCTGGTTATGAACGTGCCGAGGATGGTCAGGGAGAACGTGGCGCTGAGGAGAGAGAGGTTCCAGACTCGGAGCATGCCCTTCCTCTCCTGGACCATCACCGAGTGCAGGAACGCCGTTCCGGTCAACCACGGCAGGAACGAGGCGTTCTCGACCGGATCCCATGCCCAGTAGCCGCCCCAGCCGAGGACCTCGTAGGACCACCAGGCACCGAGCATGATTCCCATGGTCAACGCTCCCCATGCCAGCAGGGTCCACCGACGTGTGCTCACCAGCCATCCCTCTCCCATACGGCCGGTCACGAGGGCACTGATGGCGAAGGCGAAGGGAACCGTGAAGCCGACGTAGCCGAGGTAGAGAACCGGTGGGTGGAACGCCATGAGAACATGGTTCTGAAGCAGCGGGTTGGGCCCGGGGCCGTCAAAGCCGGCCCACGGCTGGAACCTTGCGAAGGGAAACGCCGGACCGGCCAGCAGCAGGAAGAAGAAGGTGCAGACCACGAAGAGGACGAGTAGGGCCCACGCCACCATCGGGTCCGCCAGGCTGTCCCGGAAGCGTCGGACAACCGCCACCACGTATCCGACCAGAATCAGCACCCACAACAGGATGGAGCCCTCCAGGGCCGACCAGAGGGTGGCCACGTTGAACAGCGCAGGGGTCTGGTGGCTGCCGTGTTCAGCGACGAACGCAACCGTGAAATCACGGGTGATGAGCGCACGCTCCATCACGGCAAACTGCCCGACGGCGGCCACGGCCAACACGACCACGAAGTTCTGGGAGAGCACCACAAGGCGCTGGTTACGTGTAAGCAGCCCGTAGGCGACGCTCAGCGTCCCCATTACCGAAGCGGCCAGGCCCAGGGCTACGAACCCTGTGCCGAGGGTGGCGTTCACGAACTGACCGGGATCACCGACCGGTGGGTCATGAACCCACCCCACAGGACTCCAGCTCCGCATCGTCTCCCCGGTAGTCGTTGTCGTGCTTTACGACCATGTGGTCCGTTCTCAGGTACCAGCCATCTTCCGCCGCTGCGGACAGGTTCTCGATCCCGGGAGGATCACCGCTGACCCAGGATCCCTGCAGGACCACCGGAACCCCCGGCTGGAACAGTTCGGCCGGATCGCCCAGGTGGGCGACGTCGGCCAACACGTCGGCCACACAGAGGGTGAACACGACTGCGGCCTGGCCATCGAGGCTGGTTTCGACAAGCCCGGGCTGTGGGGTTCCGACCACCCGGAAGCGCTCGGTGCCGAGTTCGGCTCTCGCCGATACCGCCTCGTCGACCTCATAGAAGAACAGCGAGGCGTCGCCGAGGGTGCGGAGCAACACGAACACGACTGCAGCAACCACCGCAAGGAGGACGACGATCGAAAACGGTTTCCTGGCACGGCGCTGGGGTCGTGAGGCCTGCGGTGTGAGGTCCAGCGGACCGGCCTCTCCCGATTCCTCGTCGACCGGTTCAGCCACCCTGGTTCTCCCCCCTGGAGGTCATCCAGCGCCTCTCCCCCTCTGGAACCGATCCGGCCAGGCGACGACCCCGTCGTACGACTGCGCAGCCGTAGAGACCCAGCACGGCGAGGGCGATTCCCCATCCGGCCAGCAGGTATCCGAGGTGTGTCACTTCCCACCTCCGGTCTGGCCGATTGCCGCATCCACGTCGAGAGTCTCCATCTCTGCGTGGCGCTCGGCGATCGCCAACGCCACCTCATGACCAGCCTGGGCATGTTCCAACCAGCCCACCCGGAAACGGTGCAGCATCAGCCATGCGAAGACCAGACCGAACACCACGAAGCCGAGCATCAGGGTGAACAGCGTGAGGTCCTCGATCTTGAGTTCGGCCAGGGTGGACTGCTGGTGCAGGGTCCGGTTCTCCCACCACTCGACCGACCTGTTGACGAGGGGAATGTCGACCACTGCCACGAGGGCGACGATGGCGGCGCGTCGGGCCTGTCGCTGCGGCTCGGCTGGGGTCCTGCGTAGGGCCAGGTACCCGGTGAACAGGAGGAACAACACGAGCGTGGTCATGAGGCGGACGTCTCCCCACTCCCACCAGGTGTTCCAGACGGGCCGTCCCCAGATGGAACCGGTGACGAGGACAAGGCCGCAGCACACCGTGCCCACCTCGGCTGACGCATGGGCTGTTACGTCCCACCATGCCCCCCGCTTGAGCAGGTAGCCGGCGCTTGCCACGGCACATGTCAGGAAGGCGACGTAGGTGAGCACTGCCATGGGAACGTGCAGGTAGAGGAGCCTGACAGCGTCGAACTGACCGAACTCCTCGCCCGTTGTCGGATGCAGCCTCACATCGGGTTCGGTGAACACGAAGGCGAACAGCAGTAGGCCAGCCAGCCCGACCAACGTGGTAAGCCCCAACAGGCGTGATCCCGGTGATCCGGTTGATGTCGTGCTGTCGGCCATACGGTCTCCTTCCCTCCCGTCAGTCCTCGATCATTGCGCCGTGCGCCAGGGCGCCCAACACGGTGGCAACCAGGCCGAACACGGCCAGCAGGCCCAGCCAGGCCCAGCCGTCGACGGCAGCGGCACCCAGGGCGTCGTCGAACGACCGGGTGGCACCAATCAGTACCGGAGCCAGCACCGGAAGCAGCAGGATCGGGAGCAGTGTCTCCCGAGCCCCGAGCCCCGAGGCCAGCGCCCCGTAGAGGGTACCGGTGGTGGCGACCCCCACAGCCGCGGCAACGGCCGTCAGCGCGAGCAGTGCCGGGTCGTCGACCTCGGAGCCGTAGAGCACGACAATTCCAACGGTCAACAGGATCTCCAGCACAATCAGTTGGACGAACACAGCCGCTGCCTTGCCGAGGAACACCGAGGCCGCTGCCATGCCTGAGAGCCGGAGTCCGGTGTGGGCGTCGTCAGCGTGCTCGATCGAGGCTGAGCGCTGCACGGCCAGCAGGGCTGCGAGGAGCACCGTCACCCAGAACAGGCCCGGGGCGAAGGTTCGCAGGGTGCGCTGATCGGCGTCGAGGGCGAACCCGAAGAGCACCAGCACGAGGAGTGCGAACGGTGCCACCTGGTTGAGCAGGACTCTGGAGCGCGCCTCGATTCGGAGGTCCCTGGTGGCTACCAGACGGGCGTCGGTGAACAGTTCACGCACCTGGCCCACCCCCCTGCTCCCCATCGCCCTCCGTGGCGGAATCGCCACTGGAACTGTCGGCCACCACCATGCCGGCGGCAACTGTCACAACCCTCGGAGAGAGCGACCTGACCCGCTCCAGCTCGTGTGACGAGACGAGCACCGTCGCTCCGGCACCGACCGCCTCCGAGATGAGCGAGTCAACGGCGTTGCGGCCTGCCTGGTCGAGGCCGGCGTGCGGTTCATCCAGCAGCCACAGCTCTGGTCGCCGAACCGCCAGGGCGGCTATCGAGGTTCGCCGCCGCTGACCGGCCGAGAGGACATTCACCGTGCGGGAGAGAAGGCGCTGGTCGAGCCCCATCAACCCTGCAGCTGTGGCTGCCCGGGACTCTGCATCGGCTCCTGACAGGCCCGCTGCCCTGGCCCAGAACGAGATGTTCTCGGCAACGGTCAGGTCGCCGTAGAGGCCTGTCGAGTGCCCGAGCAGCGCCACCCGACGCCGCACGGCCCGGCGTTCTGTGGTCAGGTCGTGACCCAGCACGACCACGTCGCCGGCAGTCGGACGAAGGAGACCGGCGCACAGGCGGAGGAGGGTGGTCTTGCCGGCGCCGTTGGGCCCCTGGATGAGCACGGTCTCGCCGGCCTCGACGGACAGGTCGATCCCGGCGAGGGCGGGGAAGCGCCCCAGGAGCGCCACGGCTCCCCGTAGTTCGACCACCGACACGCTGCCACGGTACCTGTGGACTGTGCCCCCACCCCTACCCTGAAGAAGTGCGCACCACCGGTTCGAGACGACAGCAGGGCCTCACGGGGTCGGTGGCCCAACTGGCCCTCCTCGTTGTAGTGGGCCTCGCGGCCACCGCCTGTTCCGATTCGGGCAATCCCTCTGAACTGCCCACGTCCTCGACCAACCCGACAACGACGATGGTCGAGACCAGGCCCTCGCTCGCCGAGGAGCAGGCCCCTGCCTGGATCGGCGAGGTCGTCAACCTCCACGATCTGGGTGGCGACGCCTGCTTCAACCAGTACTCCTGGTTCCAGGACGAACGCCTGGTTGAGATCGACACCCGCGTTCCGTGTGAGGGACCCCACCAATTCGAGATCTACCGCCGGGCCCAGCATCCCGCCCGGCAGGGCGCACCGTGGCCGGGTGATCGGGAGATGGAGGCGTTCGCCACGGCTGAGTGCTACAACGCCTTCAGCGACTTCGTGGGGACCATCTACGAACTCTCCGAACTCGAGTTGGGTTTCCTCGTACCCCGTCAGACCGACTTCGAACACGAGGCCGCCCAGTTCCGAGGGGTCCACTGCTACGTGTTCGAGGGAGACGGGACCGACATGGTCGGGACCGCCAGGGGATCGCTGCGTTGAGCGGCGGTTCCTGACGACTACCCGGATCAACGACCAGAAACGATGGGCGCCATGCCCCGCTGCACGATTGTGTCATTCAGGTTCGGGCCGACGGACGGCGTGTCGGTCGTGGCACAGACCTGGGCTGACGCACTGGTCAGGCTGGGGTTCGAGGTCACATGGGTGGCGGGTTCGTTTGAACCCGGGTGGACGGGGGCGGGCCAGGCCACAACGCTGCCCGGCCTCGGAATATCCTCGGATGAACCTCCTGGCGGGGGTGACCTGGCCGCCGCCCTCGCCGATGCCGACCTGGTGATCGTGGAGAACCTCTGCTCGATTCCCCTCAACCTCCCCGCCGCCCGCATGGTGGCCGACCTCCGGAGGGGTCGGCCCACCATCCTCCACCATCACGATCCGGCGTGGCAGCGCCCGCAGTTCGCCGCTGTGACCGAGTTGCCACCCGATGACCCCGCCTGGCGCCATGTCACCATCAACGAGATGACTCGCGGCGAGATGGCCGAACGCGGCATCACGGCCACGACCATCTACAACGGCTTTGACAGCCACCCACCGTCTGGCGACCGGGAGGGCACCCGCAGGGCGCTGGGGGTGGCCGACGAGACCATTCTCGTTGCCCACCCGGTCCGTGCAATCGCACGGAAGGCCGTCGACCGCGCGATTGCCGTTGCCGAGGCTGTCGGCGGCACGTACTGGCTCACGGGACCGGCCGAGGACGGCTTCGGACCGAACCTCACCCAGCTCCTGGCTACAGCTCGCTGTCCGGTCATCCACGCGCAGGGTCGACCCGCACACGACATCTACGCCGCCGCTGACCTGATCACCTTTCCGTCGACCTGGGAGGGTTTTGGTAACCCACCTGTCGAAGCCGCCCTGTACCGCCGCCCCGTGGTGGTTGGCGACTACCCCGTGGTTGCCGAGCTGCGCGACATGGGGTTCTCCTGGTTCAACCACGACCAGCCCGCCGAGATCCTGTCCTGGCTGGACGGTTCGGACCCGGCGGCGCACCATGAGATGCTTGACACCAACGAGAACCTGGCGGTCGAAAACTTCTCGCTCGAGATGGTTGCCGATGGACTGAAAACGCTTCTGGGCGAGGCAGGCTGGCTGCCATGAGCACAGTTTCCACCGGCGATGAGGTACTGGATCGGCGGGCGAGGGCCGCGCGGATCGCCAGCACCGGGCAACGTCTGGGCTATCTGGCTTTTCTCACCGCCATCGTCGTGTTCGCCGTGGGCCTGGCGACCACCTTTACCGATGTGGTCGCCACCGCCCTCGTGGTGCTGCTGGTTGCCGGATCCGTTGTGCTGGCCCCGTCCATCATCCTCCACCATGCTGTGAAGGCCGCTGAGGACGAGGACCTCCAGACCCCCGGCTGAGACAACCGCTGTCTCCGGTTGGGTGTGCCCCGGACACCGTGGCTACGGTCCGGGCATGACCGACACCGCAGCGGCGACCGTGCGGCTACCTGCACCGGAGCGGCGACAGCAACTTCTCTGCGTGGCCCTGAGGGTCTTCGCCCGCCTCGGCTACCACGAAACCTCGATGAGTGCCCTGGCCTCCGAGGCTGGAGTCACCAAGCCCGTCCTCTACCAGCACTTCGCATCCAAGCACGACCTGTTCAAGGAGGTGCTGGCCCAGACCGGTGACCGCCTCCTTGGCGCCATCAGCGAACGGGCACAGGAGCAGGACAACCCTCGGAACGCGGTCGAGGCCGGCTTCAGGGCCTACTACCACTTCTTTGACGACAGCCCCGATGCCTACGCCGTGCTCTACGGGGGCAGCCTCGGCAACGACCCCGAGTTCAGACATGACCGGCGGCGGGTACGCGATGCCTTCGCCGAGATGGTGGCGGGGCTGATCAAGGCTGCCGACCACGCCGATGCCCTGGCCATGGCAGCCGGCGTGAACGGTATTCCAGAGGCGATGATCCGGCACTGGATGCACGAGGGACGCTGCAGGTCAGCCGACGAGATGGCGACGCTTACCGCACGTCTGGCCTGGGGTGGCCTCGAGCGCCTGGCCTGATCCTCAGACAATCGGCCGGGGCGAGATGTCCACCGGCGAGTCGGGAAGGTGCCCAGCTACAACAGCGGGCAGGTGTTCCCTCAGGAGTTCCGGGAGCACCATCACCTCTGACTCCATCAGGTCATCGACGGCCCACCACTGGGCACCCATGAATGCAGCAGCCTCAAGGGCCTCGAGGTGCTTCGGTCGGTACTCACCTCCGTCGCAGCGTGCGACGTGAATCTTCTCGCGGCTGTCGAAGTGGAAGCCACCGAACGTGAACTGGACGTGCTGGGTCCAGATCACGGGGCCCATTTCGACGTCTTCGATGCCGGTCTCCTCGTAGAGCTCGCGGGCGGCGGCGGTGGCGCTGTCCTCGCCCCAGTCGATCCCCCCACCCGGAATTTCCCACCAGTCGGGCTTGAACGGGTCAAGTGGGTCCTCGGCGTTCACGAGAAAGATTCGGTCATCGCGGTCGAGCAGCACGACCCTCGCTGCGGGGCGCTTAAGCAACATGTCCGGTAAACCCTCTACACGTTTCCATGGCAGGACGAACAGCGCCCCAGCATGTCGAACCTGTGGGACTCGACGCTGAAGCCACGGGCCACGGCCTCACCCACCAGGCCCTCGATCCCAGCCTCGAACTCGTCGGGAACCTCAAAGTCGTCGACACGGCCGCACTCGACACAGACCAGGTGATGGTGGTGGCCAGTCAGGGACTCATGGAGTTCGAACCTGGAGTGGTCATACCCCGCCTCGACCCGTCTGACCACACCCACCTCTACCAACTCGCCAAGATTGCGATAGGCGGAACTCTGAGCCAGACCGTAACCGTCGCCGGCACTGAGGATCTCGGGCAGGGTCAGCGGCCTGCAACCCGCTGCCAGGACCTCGACCACCGAGAACCGCGAGCGGCTGTAGCGCATGGATGCCGCCCGTAGCCTTCGGCCAACCGTGACATGCAGGTCCTCGAGGTCGACGGGATCCGGGTGTGAACCTGATCCGTCCGTCTCAACCACCGATCCCTCAGACATGGCGGCCCAGCCTAGGTTGTCGTTGGCTGTTGTCGGGAATCAGCGAGAACCGCTTCTCTGGGTCGGAGCCTCAGTAGAGGGCCACCCCGGCAAGGCGCAGGTGGGCCAACTCGTTCATCGAACCGACGCTGCGCTCACCCGTGGACGCAGCCATGACCCGGCTGACCGAGGTGTAGGACGCCTCGAAGAAGAAGATGCGGTCAATTCCCAACAGGTGTGAGAGATAGGCGCCGATCACCCCACCATGACACGACACCGCCACCCGGCGACCCGGGTTGTCCGAGACGATCCGCTCCATGGCAGCGATGACCCTGGCCCGGAAAGCCTCGGGTTCGGGAATGCTGTCCTCGGACATGAACTCCAGCCACCTGGGGTCGCCGGCGGCCTTGAGTTCCTCGATGGGGATGTACTCGGGTTCGCCGAAGTCGAACTCGTCAAGATCCTGGTCCACGGTCACCTCAAGGCCCAGGTGACCCGCAAGCGGGGCCGCGGTCTCGAGGGCACGCCTCTTTGGTCCGCTGTAGATGGCGTCGATCCGCTCATTGTGCTCCCCATCGGTCGTACCGGCAGGGTGGACCGCCAACCAGTGGGCCAGGGCATCAGCCTGACGACGTCCAAGGTCAGAAAGGGTCGGGTCAGCCTCCTCGCCGCTGTGCCTGTTGTCGACCCGAACCGGCAGGGCGTGGCGGATGATCAACAGTTCCATGGAAGCCGGACGCTAGCGGCACCGTGTCGCCCGGGTACGGTCCGCACAATGAAGATAGATGGTGGCCTCGTTATCGGCAGTCCGGGATCCGGCGATTCCTCAAGGGACGGGATCGGGGTGATCGCCGAGACGGCACGTCGCCTCGAAGAGGCCGGCTACTCGGGGGCCTGGACCGCCGAGACCAGCCGAGACCCCTTCCTCCCCCACATGGTCGCAGCGGAACACACCGAGAGAATCGAGTTGGGCACCTCCATCGCGGTCGCCTTCGCCCGCAACCCGATGCTGCTCGCCAACCTCGGAAACGATCTTCAGTTCCACAGCAACGGCCGGTTCATCCTGGGCCTCGGAACCCAGATTCGACCGCACATCACCAAGCGCTTCTCAATGGAGTGGTCACGGCCCGCTGCCAGGATGCGCGAGATGGTGCTCGCCATACGAGCCATCTGGGAGTGCTGGAACGAGGAGGCCCCCATGGCCTTCCGTGGTGAGTTCTACCGCCACACGCTCATGACGCCGTTCTTCAACCCGGGCCCCAACCCACACGGAACTCCCAAGGTGTTCCTCGCAGCCGTCGGACCGAAAATGTCCGAGGTCGCCGGCGAGGTCTGCGACGGAATCATCTGCCACGGCTTCAGCACCGAGCAGTTCCTCCGGGAGGTCACCATCCCGGCCGTGCAACGCGGCCTCGACGCCTCCGGGCGGACAATGGACGACTTCGAGATCGTGGGTCCCGGCTTCGTGGTCACCGGCGATACCGAGGAATCGATGGCAAGGGCGGCGGCGGCCACCAGGCAACAAATCGCCTTCTACGGATCAACGCCGGCCTACCTGCCGGTACTGGAGCTGCACGGCTGGGGTGACCTGCATGCCGAGCTGAACAAGATGTCCAAACGGGGCGAGTGGAAGGCCATGGGTGACCTCATCGACGACGACATCCTCTCGACCTTCGCCGTGGTAGGTGAGCCTGAGACCATTGCCCCCGGGTATCTGGCCAGGTACGGAGACTGCGTGGACAGGCTCACCCTCTACACACCTGGCAGCGGCGACAGCGACGACCTCTGGGCGCCGATAGTCGCCGAGTTGGCGGCCTGATCCCCAGGTCCTGAGGACCGGTCCAACCGACTGGGCCACGCGGGGCCGGTAGGTTTAGCGGTATGGCACCTGCCCCCGACCCACCGGAGTTCTCCTACACGGACCTGCTGCCGCTCCTCGAGGACCCGTACACCACCACCACCTACCGGAGGCTCTCCGGCGACGGCATCTCGACTGTCGACGGGCCCGATGGCCACACCTTCCTCAAGGTCGACCCTGAGGCGCTGCGACTGTTGACAGCGACAGCCATGCGCGACATCTCCCACCTGTTGCGCCCCACCCACCTGGCTCAGGTGGCGGCGATCCTCGACGACCCCGAGGCATCGGACAACGATCGCTTCGTTGCCCTGGAACTGCTGCGGAACGCCAGCATCGCCGCCGGCGGCGTGCTCCCCTCGTGTCAGGACACGGGTACCGCCGTGATCGCAGCAAAGAAGGGGCAGTCGGTCCTCACTGACGGAACAGACCGTGAGGCGATCTCACGCGGCGTCTACGACACCTTCCAGACCTCCAACCTGCGCTATTCCCAGCTGGCTCCGATCGACATGTTCACCGAGCAGAACACGGGCACGAACCTGCCTGCCCAGATCGACATCGAAGCCGTTCCGGGCGGCGAGTACCGCTTCCTCTTCATGGCCAAGGGTGGCGGCTCAGCCAACAAGTCCTTCCTGTTCCAGGAGACCAAGGCCCTGTTGAACCCGACCAGCCTCATAGCCTTCCTTGACGAGAAACTGCGTGCCCTGGGCACCTCGGCCTGTCCTCCGTACCACCTGGCAGTGGTTATCGGCGGCACCTCGGCCGAACAGAACCTGAAGGTGGCAAAGTACGCGTCGGCCCACTACCTGGACAACCTGCCCACCACCGGCAGCGAGACGGGCCACGCCTTCCGGGACACCGGATGGGAGAAACAGGTTCTTGAGCTCACCCGGGGCTTTGGCATCGGTGCCCAGTTCGGCGGTAGGTACTTCTGCCACGACGTGAGGGTCGTGCGTCTACCGCGACACGGCGCATCCAACCCTGTGGGCATCGCCGTGTCGTGTTCGGCAGACCGCCAGGCTCTCGGCCGCATTACCGCCGACGGCATATTCCTCGAGCAACTCGAAGAGGACCCTGCCCGATTCCTCCCCGGGGTCACCGACACTGACCTGCCTGGCGACGTCGTTGCCGTGAACCTGAACCAGCCGATGGAGGACCTGTTGGCAGAGCTGACCAGGTACCCGGTAAAGACCCGACTATCTCTCACGGGAACGCTCGTCGTCGCACGCGACATCGCACACGCCCGGATCCAGGAACTACTCGATGCCGGCCAGACGATGCCTGACTACATGCGACATCATCCCGTCTACTACGCCGGTCCGGCGAAGACCCCTGAGGGCTATGCATCCGGGTCCTTTGGTCCCACTACGGCCGGCCGCATGGACGCCTACGTCGACTCGTTCCAGGCAGCGGGAGGAAGCCTCGTGATGCTGGCAAAGGGGAACCGCTCTCCACAGGTGACCGATGCGTGTGCACGCCACGGTGGCTTCTATCTGGGGTCAATCGGCGGCCCGGCGGCCCGGCTCGCACAGGACTCCATCCGCCATGTCGAGGTGCTCGACTATCCGGAACTCGGGATGGAGGCCGTCTGGCGTATCGAGGTCGAGAACTTCCCAGCCTTCATAGTGGTCGACGACAAGGGCGGCGACTTCTTCGCCGAGGTGACAACTCCGGTGCTGCTGCGCTGACCAGACAGCGCCACATCCTGCACGGACCTCAGACGCAGCGGTTCGCCAGACGACCAACGCCGCCTATCTCCGATACGACGGTCTGGCCGACCCGCAGACACCTGCCCTGTGCATCACCGACACCTGCCGGCGTGCCCGTGAACAGCAGATCCCCTGGTTCGAGGGTGCAGATGCCCGATAGATAGGAGACCAGGTCGGGGACTCCTGCAATCATCAGAGAGGTCCGACTGCCCTGGCGCACCTCTCCGTCGACGGTGCACGTGAGCTCCAGGTCATCGGGGTCACCGAGCAGGTCGATTGAAACCACCGCAGGCCCGGTAGGTCCGAAGGTGGCGTGGCTCTTGCCGAGGCTGAACTGTGGAGGCTGGGCGGCGATCTGGAGCCGCCGGTCGGATACGTCCTGACCGACCGTCACCCCGGCCAACGCCTTCCATGCCTCGTCAGGTCGCAGGTTGCTGCATCGCCGCCCCACGACGGCGACCAACTCGACCTCGTAGTCGGTGCGCTCACCGACGACCTCCACGTCGGCGGCGGGACCCACCAGACATGACGGGAACTTGGTGAAGACAACCGGCTCGCCGACCGCCTCGCGGCCCATCTCGTCGACGTGGTCCCTGTAGTTCAGCCCGATGGCGAATACCTGACGGGGCCGTGGAATCGGCGGACCCAACCCTGACAGGGGAACCACCCCGTCATGGTCCCTGTCGGGTACACCGCTGGTCCCACCCAGCTCGTGCAACCTCTCCGGTTCGCCAACCGCGACCATCGGGTCGTACAGGCGCTCTCCCGTCATTCCGCCCAGGTCCCACCATCGGGCGGTGTCACCCGTGAGATGGCCGCCATCCACGAGGACCGCCCTACCGCTCTCGAGGCTGGCGAGTCTGTAACCCATGGGGCAGAAGTCTGGCACGGCATACCGGGTTTGCCGCGGGCCCGCGACAGTTCGTCAACTAGCCGGTGGACAGGCCGGTGTGACGGGTGTTACCTGACAAGACAAGTATTTCGCGCCATGATGGCAATGGGCATGAGACACGATCCAAGAGCCCGGAAGAGGACCATTAACCACCACCACGAGTCCAACCACACAAGCCATCCGACCCGAAGGGAAACACATTGGCCAAGCCACACGACGTCCGTGATGTTGAGCTGCTAGCGCAGGGCGAAATTGGAACCGATGACCGGGAATATGCGATACGCAAGGTTCAGGTGTTGTGTGAGTTGGGTCACGAACCGGTGCTCTCGGCGGTGGTGAAGTTGCGGCTGAGGGAGAAGACCGCCCTTGACCTACCGGCAATAGCAGAGGCCAGCATCGACCTGAACGGCGCGGTGATCCGTGCCCATGCAGCCGGACAGACGATCACAGAGGCCGTGGACCAGCTTGACGAGAGGCTCAGCCGTCGGCTCCGGCGGCGACGCAAGCGCCTCGAGGACAGGCGCCGCAGCGGTGAGCCCGACACCAACCACCGGCCACCCGGATACGCCACGATTCCGGCCGACGAGCGGCAGGTTGTCCGCCACAAGACCTTGGCGCTCCATCCGATGCCAGTGGAGGAGGCGGCCGACGAGATGGACCAACTCGACCATGACTTCTTCTTGTTCCGTGACGCCGACCACGACCTCGACAGGGTCGTGTACCACAACAGGTCGCGAAGCATCTGTGTGGTTCCCGAGGTGGCCGGCGAGGACCTCCCCGGCGACACCCGGCCACCGATCAACCCGGGACGGCTGGTGCTGAACCACCTGACACTTACCGATGCCGAGGCCCTGCTCAACGAGGGTGACGAACCGTTCGTGTTCTTTGCCGCCCCCGGGTCCGACCGCGGCCAGGTGGTCTACCGGCGCTTCGACGGCCACTACGGCCTGATCACCCCAGCCGACTGAGCCGGGAACCAGACAGGGATCTTCCCATCAGGTTGTCCGGCGTACCGGAACGACTATCGGACCGGACTCGTCGTCGATGATCCTGACCCTCACACCGTAGTGACGAGAGACCGCCTCCTCTGTGAGAACCTCGGCCGCTGAACCTGATTCGGCGACCAGACCCGCATCCAGCATCACCAGGAGTTCGGCGTACTGGCCTGCCAGGGTCAGGTCGTGCATGGTGGCAAGGACGGTCAGGTTGCGTTCGGACCTGAGCCCGTCCACAAGGTCCAGCACATCCTGCTGGTGCCCGATGTCGAGAGCGGTGGTGGGCTCATCCAACAGGAGGACCGGGGATTCCTGAGCCAGGGCCCGTGCGATCACCACCCTCTGTCTCTCACCTCCTGACAGGGTGTCTACGGTCCGGCCGGCAAGATGACCTGCATCAAGGTCACTGAGCGCGGAGGTGGCGACCTCCATGTCACCCCTTCCCTCGGCTTCAAAGAAGCCGAGGTGGGCGGTACGACCCAGCAGCACATAGTCAAGGACCCTCATACCCGGTGGAATCACCGGTTCCTGTGGCACCAGCGCCACGAGCCTCGCCACCTCCCGTCGTGACAGTGACTGCACGGGACAACCATCAATGAGGATCTCACCACCGGCCACCAGGCCTCCGACAACCGCCCGCAGGAGGGTGCTCTTGCCGGCCCCGTTTGGGCCGACGACCGTGACCCATCCTCCCGACGGCACATCCAGGTCAACGCCACGCAACACCTCGACCCCGTCGAACGAAACGATGACCGACCTGCATGCGATGGTTGTCATCGGGCCCTCCTGGCGGTTCGGAGCACCAGCACGAAGAAGGGTGCTCCCAGGAATGCGGTGACGACGCCGATCGGGATCTCGGCCGGTTGAACAGCCAGGCGGGCCACTATGTCGGCCAGCACCAGGAACGCCCCACCGAACAGGACGGTCAGCGGGAGGATCACCCGGTAGCTGGTTCCAAAGAGGAGGCGCACCGTGTGGGGAACGATAATTCCCACAAACCCGATGAGGCCGCTGACCGAGACAGCCGCGGCGGTTCCCAACGAGGCTGCCACGACCGTTACGAGGCGCATCCTCCGAACATCCAGGCCGAGTGACCCCGCCTCCTCGTCGCCGACACCCAGTGCGTCAAGGCGACGCCTCACCATGAGTATCACGGCCAGACATACGCCGGTGTAGGGGGCGAGCAGCGCCACGTCGTTCCACCCGGCGGTGCGAAGTTGCCCGAGTACAAAGAAGTAGACCTGCCTGATCGTCTCGGACTCGCGTTGTTGAACAAAGGTCTGAACGGCGGTAAAGAAGCTCGCAACCGCGACACCCGAGAGCACGAGGCTCGTCACCGGATCCAGGCGACCACCTGTAGCCCCGACCAGATAGGTGAGGGTGACTGCAGCAAGGGCCCCGGCGAAGGCCGAGAGGGGCACGGGGTCCAGGATGCCGACTCCGTCGCCGGCGCCTGACACGATCGCCATGGTGGCACCGAAGCCGGCGCCGGCTGCCACGCCCAGCAGGTACGGGTCGGCGAGGGGGTTCCGGAACACACCCTGGTAGGCACCCCCGGCTGTGGCAAGCATGGCCCCGACCAGAAGACCCAACACGACCCTCGGTAGGCGGATCTCCCAGATAATCGCCTGTTGCCGCTCGCCAAGACCCGAGTCCACCTCGACCAGCGGCAGCCGGTCGACCAGCTCGACCAGCACCTCACCGAAGCCGAGGTCGGCCGGACCGAGTGCCAGACCGGCGACGCCGGCGACGAGGACGGCGAGCCCACCAGACGCCAGCCACCACCCGCGAAGCCGTGCAGGCCCTGCCCGTTCAGGGCCCACGGTGCACCCGGACTGTGTCCATCAGGGCCGCATCAGCCTTCGAACCCCTCAATGGCGGCCTTGACGGACTCGATGAAGTCGACCACCCGCGGCCCCCACCGGCCAGAGGTGTCCTGGTCGACAGGAACCACATGGCCATCCATGACCGCCGTCAGGACATCCCAGCCTGGACGGGCCGCCACCGTCTCCGCCGACTCGCCCCATGCGGCATCGGCCAGGAAGATGATGTCGGGGTCTGACTCCAGGATGAACTCGGCTGACAGCTGCGGCCAGCCGAAGCCGGCCTCGTCTGCTGGATCGGCAATGTTCTCAAGGCCCAACAGGGCGTAGAGCTGACCCACGAAGGTGGTGGACGTGGCCGAGTAGAGCGTGTTGTCGATCTCATGGAAGTAGGTCATTCCGCTGCCGACGGGGTCGCCGGCGAACGCTGCCAGACCATCCCTGATGGATGCGTTCACCGCCGCGGCTTCGGTCGCATGGCCCGTGAGTTGGCCGAGTTCGGTTGTCTGCGAGTAGGTGTCGTCGATTGAGTTGGCAGCCCACTGCATGACGGTCGGGATCTCTAGGGCCTCGAGGCCCTCGACAAGGTCGCCCGGGTCATAGGAGATGACGACAAGGTCCGGCTCGTACCCGGCGATTGCCTCGACGTTGGGCGTGAAGCCCGAGAGTTCAGATACAGGTGCATCGGCCGGGTAGCTCGACATGTTGTCGACTGCGATGACCTGATCCCCGGCTCCGATGGCGAAGAGGATCTCCGTGGCGGTCGGAGACAACGAGATGATCGCAGCCGGGCCGTCAGGAACTGTGGTCGTGGTCGGGGCCACCGTTGTTGTCGCGACGCCTGAGAGTGCGGATTCTCCGCTCCCGGTGTCGGATCCACATGCCGTTGAGGCGACGGCCAGCACGCCCAGCAGTACAGGGAGGCGCAGGTTAAGAAGGGCTCGGATGGGTGGGCTTGCCATTGGTTTCTCCTGTCTGCCGAGAAAACGGACGCAGACAGGAAGCCCTGCCCGACGACCGCTCTTCCTCGAGAGCCGTTGTCGAGCCCAATGGCCGGTCGGCCTGGCTAGCCAACCCCTGGAGGGGTCGGCACACAGTTGCGGGACAGCGCCGGATTCACACCGGCTTCGCCTCGCCACGGGGCGCCGTCACACTACCGTCTGGAACGGGGGTGACACGCACCCACGGAACCGTCTACCAGGCCAGAGAGGCGCGGACCCTGCTCGTGTACTCCGGCCTGGTGACCAACAGGCCTGGGACCACCGGCCGGGCCTTGTTGTAGGAGAGGTCCGATCCGTCCATGCCGCAGACGTCGAGGCCTGCCGCCGCTGCCACCGCTGCCGGGGCACAGACATCCCACTCGTAGAGACCCGAGGGGTGAACGTACACGTCGGCGGTCCCCTCGACGACGGCCATTGCCTTCACCCCGGCCGACCCACACGAGCGCACTACACCACCAATTGCGGCAGCCACATGCTCGGCCTCGCCCCACTGCGACCGGCTCGTGATTACAACGGGCCTGTCACGCTGAAGGTTCCGCCCTCCCTCCACAGGCTCCTGGAGAGTCCCGTAGAGCCTGCCGACGGCTGGCAGGTCCACGGCGGCCGCCACGGGAACACCGTTGACCACCAACGCCACGTGCACGGCCCACTCGACGCTGCCGGGTACCCCGTAGTCCCGGGTGCCATCCAGGGGATCGAGGATCCAGACCCGCTCCGACGAGAGCCTCCGGCTGTCATCGTCACCCTCCTCGGAGAGCACGGCATCGTCGGGTCGCATCCGCGCCAGACAATCCACCAGGTGATCGTGGGCCGCCCGATCGCCCATCTCCATGACCTGATGCCGGGTGCGACCCTGGGACCATGCCTGGTGTCGCACGTCGACAAGCAGGCAGCCGGCCTGTCGGGCCAACAACCCGGCCAACTGATGGTCACAGACCCGGCCCGGGTCCGGCCCGGGTGACAGGTGGGACATGGGCGGCGACCCTACCGCCCCTGTCAGGGTCGGTAGGAACGGGGCCAGGCGCATTCAGACACCATCGGGCCACTACCGTTGGGCCGGGCTGGCCGGCCTCTTCACGTCATAGCTCGGAGATTCCACATGTCGTACGGACGTATCACGGGGTGGGCGACGAACCTGCCCGAGAGGGTTCTCACCAACGACGACCTGGCTGAGATGGTGGACACCTCCGACGAGTGGATCACCGCCCGAAGTGGAATCAAGAGCCGCCACATCGACGGCACGGTCACCGAGATGTCGGCGATTGCCGGCCGTGCGGCCATGGCCATGGCCGGCGTCGATGCCGATCAGGTCGACCTGCTCCTGCTGGCGACCACGACCGCCGACCAGCAGTTCCCGGCAAGCGCCTCTGTGGTTCAACACGAGCTGGGCCTTACCTGTGGCGCCGTTGACATGAACGCCGCATGCTCGGGCTTCGTCTACGGGCTGGTCACCGCGATGCAGTTCATGAACGGCAGCGTGGACCGCATCCTGTTGATAGGCGCTGACGCCCTCAGCGGCATCGTCGACTGGACCGACCGAGGCACCTGTGTCCTGTTCGGCGACGGCGCCGGCGCCGTCGTGCTGGAACGCACCGGCGACGAGCCTTCCCTGCTGGGATGGGACCTCATGTCTGACGGTTCAGCCGCTGACATCCTCTACTGCGACCATGGCGGAACCATCGTCATGCACGGCAAGGAGGTCTTCAGGCGGGCGGTGATGGCAATGACCGACTCGGCCACCAACGCCATCGCCCGGGCCGGGGTGACTGCCGACGACATCTCGATCGTGGTCCCCCATCAGGCCAACGTGAGAATCATCGAAGCCTCCCTGAAGCGGCTCGGAATACCCATGGAGAGGACAGCAATTGTGCTTGGTCACACCGGCAACACCTCGGCTGCCTCGATACCCCTTGCCCTCGTAGACGCCATCGACAACGACCGGATCGCCCCCGGCGACCTGGTCCTGATGGTCGGCTTCGGAGCGGGCATGTCGTCGGCTGCCGCCGTGCTCCGCTGGGACCCACCAGCCAGCTGACCACAACCGGCGGTACCCTCGCCGCCGTGCTTACCGCCTCGGGCCTGTCCCGATCCTTTGGACCACGGACCCTGTTCCGCAATGTCTCACTCCAGTTGGGACCAGGCCGACGGGTCGCCCTGATTGGTGGAAACGGCACCGGGAAGACGACCCTGCTCGAAATCCTGGTCGGCATGCACGAGGCCGATACCGGCGAGGTGCACCGCCCGAAGGATCTGCGCATCGGCTACCTCCCACAGGAGCTTCCGACAGAGACGGGACGCAGCGTGTTCGAACAGGTGATGCTGGGTGCCGAGCAGGTGACGGTACTGGCGCACCGGATTCAGGATCTGGGCCAGCAGTTGGGCTCGGCAACAGGAGCGGAACAGGAGCGGATCCTGGCCGAGTACGGAGAGTCCCAGTCCCGGTTCGAGCAGATCGGCGGCTACGCCGTCGAGGCCGAGGCCCACCGGATTCTGGCCGGCCTTGGCTTCGACCCGGAGGACCACGACCGACCCATGGACGAGATGTCCGGCGGATGGCGAATGCGGGTCGCGTTGGCGAGGCTTCTCCTGTCTGCACCTGACCTGTTGGTCATGGATGAGCCCACCAACCACCTCGACGTCGACAGTGTCGCCTGGCTCGAACAGCAGTTGGCCGGTTGGTCGGGTGGGCTCCTGTTCGTCAGCCACGACCGTGACTTCATCGACGCCGTCGCCAACCGGATCCTTGAACTGTCCGGATCCCGGGTCACCGAATACATCGGTGGCTTCGCCGACTTCGTGGTAGCCCGCGAGGAGCGCCTGGAGGCCCAGAGAGCCGCTGCCGCCCAGCAGTCACGCCAGGTTGCCCACGTTGAACAGTTCATTGAACGCTTCAGGTACAAGGCCACCAAGGCACGACAGGTTCAGAGCCGGGTGAAGGCCCTCCAGAAACTTGAGCGGGTCGCCGTGGATGAACACGACACTCCCTCATCCCGGTTCGGGTTCCCCCCACCGCGAAGGTCCTCGCGGGTAGTCGCCGAACTCGAGGACGTAACCGCCGGCTACCAGACCGACGAGGGTGACGAGGTGGTGCTCGAGGACGTCTCCTTCACCGTCGAACGGGGAGGGGTGCTGGCCCTTGTCGGCCCCAACGGCGCTGGCAAGACAACCCTTGTGAAGCTCCTGACCGGAGACCTGGCTCCCCTGAGCGGGAAGGTCTCAAGGGGAACGAATGTGGACCTCTCGTACTTCGACCAACTGCAGGCCGAGGTCCTCGACGAACAGCGGACCGTGATCGACGAGTTCCGGACCGTGCCCGGTGTCGGCACCGACGGTCGCAACCCACGCACCTACCTGGCCTCCTTCGGGTTCCGCGGCGATGCCGTGGACCGTCTCGTCGGTGACCTGTCAGGTGGCGAACAGACCCGACTGGCGCTGGCCAAGACGCTCGCCGTTCCGGTGAACCTCCTGATCCTGGACGAACCCACCAACCACCTCGACCTTCCGAGTTGCGATGTTTTGGAGGACGCCCTGAGCGCCTATCCCGGGACAGTCGTGCTCATCACCCACGACCGGCACCTGATCCGCTCTGTTGCCGACAACCTGGTCGAGGTCAGGTCCGGGCGGGCGGTGTGGCACACGGGGGTACCCGACAGGGTTCTCTACCCGACCCAGGCCCCAACACCGGCCAGACCAGGCAGGGAGCCCGAGGGCACCGCTCCACCGAAGCCGAAGACGACACCGAGGAAGCAGCGCTCAAAGGACCCCGCATCCGGCCTCAGGAAGCGCCTCGCCAAGGCCGAACGCGAGTGGGAGGCGGCAGAAGCCGCCGTCGTCGCCGCCCAGAAGCGCCTCGCCGACCCCGATCTCTACAAGGACCCCGAAGAGGCCGCTGCTGCAGTCGCCGAACACGGAGAGGCCAAGGACCTGGCAGCCAGCCTCATGTCCGAGTGGGAGAGGTTGAACGCCCGTCTGAGCAACTGAGACCACGCCGCTGGCGCCGTAGCGGCGTGACCCCGCTACGGTCCCAATCCATGCGGATCCTGGTGACCAACGACGACGGCATCGACTCTGTCGGGCTGCACGTGCTCGCAAGGGCAATGCTCGATCACGGCGACGTCACCATCGTGGCTCCCGATACCGAGTACTCGGGGGCCGGGGCCGCGTTCGGACCTGTCCACCTCATCCGCCCCGAGGTACACGAGGCCAGGGTCGAGGGAATCGCTGCGGCGTGGTCAGTGAGTGGCCCACCGGGGTTGTGTGTCCTCTACAGCCGGCTGGGTGTGTTCGGCGACCAGTTCGACCTTGTCGTGGCAGGCATCAACCCGGGCATGAACGTAGGCCGGTCGGTCTACCACTCGGGAACTATCGGCGCTGCGCTGACTGCAAGGAACGGCGGAATCACGGGAATCGCCGTCAGCCAGGCGGTCGCCAAGTGGGGTGTCGAGGGTCAGGGAACCGGTGAGGACCTGGACGACCAGGTGTGGGATTCAGCTGCCGAGGTGGCACGGGTTGCCGTCGGAGCCGTGGTCGCCGACCCACCGGGTGTTCCGTCAGTACTCAACATCAACGTTCCGAACCTCCCCCTCGACGAGATGTCCGGCTGGAAGCAGACAAGGATCGGCAGCCTGCCACCTCGCACCATGTCGACAGCCACGCTTGAACCCAAGCCGGGGCACGAGGGTAGCTACCACATCGCCATGGCCTGGGGTGAACCCTCGACACTCCCACCCGACACCGACGGTGGAGCGGTGATGGACGGCTTTGTCAGCCTCACATGGGTTGGTGGCATGGCGGCAGAGCCCGTAGTCGACCACGACCCGGTGGTGGCTGCCGTCAACGACCTCCTGGCCTGATGCCCGGGGAGGCTCCCGATCGGGTCTGGTATGTGGCCTACGGTTCGAACCTGTATGAGGCCCGCTTCCTCGCCTACCTGAAAGGTTGCGGAGACGACGAGCCGTGGGGCCCGCACCGCGGAGCCGCCGACCAGAGTCCACCCGTGGCAAACCGTCGGGTAGAGGTACCCCACCCGGTCAGGTTCGGAGGCAACTCGCAGCGATGGGGTGGGGGCTGCTGCTTCTGCCCGGTCGAACCCGTTCCTGATGGTCGCCTCAGGCCGGTCGGGCGTGCATGGCTTATTACCGTGGCCCAGTTGGCCGACATCGCCACCCAGGAAAACCGACTTCCAGTCGAGGCCGCCACCATGCCCGACCGCTTCCCGGAACCCGGCAGTTCGGTACGTGTACTCGACGGCCTGATCGACCGACTGCTGGCACTCCCTCCCCTGGACGGTGTCCCGGTAGTGACCCTCGCCTCCACCAACCTGCCTTCGATCACGCCACCGGCCCCCCGCTACCGGTCCGTCCTCGCTGCAGGGATGGCAGAGATGGGTATGGAACACGAGCTCATCGAGGCGCACCTTGTCGACCTGGACCTCTCCTGAGGACGGCCGGTGGAACCGTGCAACCAACTGTGCCCGGTGGTAGGAATTGTCCCCGAGAATCGAGCCATCTAGCGGAGAGCCGAACAAGTTGAAGGTCGTAATAATCCACCAGAGCCGAACCGGAAACACCAGGCGGGCCGCCGAGTTGATCGGAGGTGCCGCCAAAGCCACCGGTGCAACCGTGGCGGTCCGTCCGGTCACCAACATCGACATGAGCGAGCTGGCTGAGGCCGACCTCGTCTTCGTGGGCACCTGGGTCGACGGCCTCATCCTGTTCGGGCAGAAACCCGGTGACGCCACGAAGGTACGAGGGATCCCGAAACTCTGGAACAAGCGCGTCGCCGCCTTCATGACACACGCAGTCAACCCGGGTAATGCAGCCGCTAGGTTCGCCGGCCTACTTGAGGCTCAAGGAGCCGACGTGGTGGCGGCCCGCTCCCTGAACCGAAGACGCCTCGACACCGAGGCAGCCGAGTTCGCAGCCGAGGTGCTCTTCTCTACCTGAGGCTGAGTCTTTCCAGCCGGAGTGAGGATCAGGAACGCAGCTCGCCAAAGGGCAAGTTGTGGGTCGACCGCCAGCCGTCTGTGGCGAACACAGCCACCGCTGTCCAGATGAAGGCGAACCCGACCAGGCGGCCACCATCCAGGAACTCCCCGTAGACGAACACGCCCAGCACGAAGTTGAGCGTCGGCGCCAGGTACTGGAGCATCCCGATCAGGCTGAGCGGGATCCGTCGAGCCGCTCCCGCGAAGAGCAGCAGGGGGACCCCGGTAAATGCCCCACTGGCGACCAGCAGTGCGGTCGTCCCCGGGCTGGACGGCCCGACCACACCGGCGCCATCACTGGTCCGAAGGGACAGGAACACCAGGGCCGGAATAATCATCACCGAGACCTCAATGGCAAGGCTGACAAGGGGCGGGCTGTCGATCTTCTTCTTGAGCAGGCCATAGAAGCCGAAGGTGAACCCCAGGACAAGTGACACCCATGGCAGGCTCCCGACACCCACGGTCAGCCACACCACCCCAATGGTCGCCAACGAAATGGCAACCCACTGGCCCCTACGCAACGACTCCCCCAGGAACACGACACCCAGGAACACGCTGACGAGTGGGTTGATGAAGTACCCGAGGCTGCCCTCGAGCACCCTGTCCGTGTTCATGGCCCAGACCCAGGTCAGCCAGTTGGTGCCGAGCAGCGCTGCGGCCACAATCTCCAGAACAAGAATTCGTGGCGACGAAGCGGCAGCGATGACGTCCCTCCACGACCTACGAGCCAGATGGACCACCATCACGAACACGAAGATCCAGAGTGCCCGGTGGCCAAGGACATCGGCGGCCGGTACCGACGACAGGCTCTTCCAGAACACAGGGGACAGTCCCCAGATCGTGTAGGCGCAGATCGCGTAGACGAGGCCCCTCTGCATCGGTGCAGTCTCGCCGGGCCCGCCGCCCTATCCTCCTCCCGGTATGGAGAATCGGGTGAAGACACGTGGAACGGACACATCGACCGTTTCCACCTCGAAGAAAGGCCGGTCCTGACGGTGCGCATCGGACTGCTCCGCTGCGACGAGGTGGGTGGCGACCGGGCCGAACGCTTCGGTGGGTACAAGGACCTCTACAGCAACCTGTTGAGGGCCGTCGATCCAAACGTGGCCATCACGGACTACGACGTCGTCGAGGGCCAACTGCCCACCGATCCGGGTGAACAGGATGGTTGGCTGATCTCCGGTTCCAGGGCGTCCACGTACGACGATGCGCCCTGGCTGGACGATCTGTCCGCCCTCCTCGTGAGGCTCAACGAGGCTGGGGTGCCAACCGTCGGGATTTGCTTCGGTCACCAGGCGCTCGCCCACGCCCTGGGTGGCAAGGTGGCGATGGCTGCAGGCGGTTGGGGGATAGGAATCCATCAGGCGGAGATGACAGCTCCGTCCAAATGGATGCTCCCGGAGCGACAGCAGTTCGGAATCGCCTACAGCCACAAGGACCAGGTAACTGACCTGCCGGACGGTGCGACGATCATCGCCGCAACCGACCACTGCCCCATCGCCGCGTTCACCCTTGGCGACCACGTGCTGGGAATCCAGGGACACCCGGAGTTCACCGCCGAATTCGCCGCCGACGTCTACCAGAGCCGACTGGGCGTGTATCCCGACGAGGTGTTGGACGACGCTATGCGCTCCCTTGAGAACGGTATTGACAGCTCTGACGTGGCTGCATGGATGCTGGGGTTCCTGCGAGGGCGTTGACAGGCCCGCGTCTGGCGTCAGGTGGTCACCTGATCTACCGGCCTCGTGATGACCACAGCGAGGGCAGCCACGACCACGGCCATGCCGACCGCCTGCAGGCCGCCGATCTTCTCGCCAATGAGCCACCAGGCGTACAGGGGAGCAATGGCAGTGAACAGGAGCCCGATAAGGCCCATCACCGGTAGCGAAACGTGGGCGTGGGCAAAGTTGGTGAGGAGGTGGCCCGTTCCCGGAACCACCGCCATGAGCACAACCGGCCACCAGTCGGATCCGACAGGAGGCGAGATGGGGTGGCCGACGATCAGGGCGGCTGGAAGGATGGTCAGAGCAGCAACGATCGTCAGGCCCAACTGATAGGGAACCGCTTCAAGCTCCGAACGTGCCCTCTTGCTGACCACGTAGTAGAGCGAGAACAACAGCATCGTGACCAGGGCCAGGAGGTCCCCGGTGCGGGTGGCCACGCCAACGCCGGACGAGGCGTACATGGCAAGTGCCACCCCGCCGATGGATACGGCGGACCAGCCGTAGAGGGACCTGTGGGGCCTTTCGCCGAACATCCGTGCAGCCACGCCAAGCAGGATGACGGGCTGCAGGGCTCCGATCACGACGGCATTGGCCGCGCTCGTACGCCGCATGGAGACCATGAAGAACACGAGGTTCACGCCGAAGATGAGCCCTCCGAGTACGGAACGACGGAGTTCCATCCAACCAAAGTGCTGCCCTGTGGCCACCAGCACGATGGCGTATCCAAGCGCACCGAACAAGAGACGCCAGAGCACGAAGGTCATCTCGGGAAGGTCCGACAACTTCACGATGCTCGGACCGAATGCCATCAGGCCCACAGCCAGGAGCGCGGCGGTACTGCCGACCCTTGTCTGTTGATCCATGCCCGCACCCTTTCACGACCTACACCCCTGACCCCACCCCGGCCCCTGGATCTCAGCCCAGCGAAATGGCGGTGTCCTGGGCCTCCTGTAGGCCCGCCGTGAGGGTCGTGGTCCACTCGCGCAGAACGCTTCTCGGTGCCTTCCGGTCCGGTGGCGGAATCGGCTGTCCCACCGCCACGCAGACTCTCCTCGGCCTGGGGATCCTGGCCCCCATCGGCATCGCGGCCTCGGTCCCGGAAATACCGACCGGAACGACAACGGCACCGGTCTTGGCTGCCAGGTAGGCGGTTCCGTCGAAGAGGTCTGCGATGTGATCACCGGTCTGACGACCACCTTCTGGAAACACCAGCAACATGGCGCCCGTGTCCAGGAGCGACCGGGCCGCCCTGATGGACTCCCTGTCGGCACTCCCCCGTCGAACTGGGAATGCACCCAGGGCAACCAAGAACCAGGCCATTGGCCGCATAGAGAACAGGCTCTCCTTGGCCAGTGCCCGGAACCGTCGCCTAGTCAAGGGGGCCAACAGCGGCGAATCCAGGTTGGAGCGGTGGACCGGAGCCAGAATCACAGGGCCCGACCTCGGAATGTTCTGACGACCCGCGGCCTTGACCCGAAAATACGGCCACAGCACGAAACGAATCAGGGCCCGTGCCGCTCCGTACACGATGGTGGCCGAGGTGCCGGATGCGACCCTCTGGGCGCGGGCCCCGATGTCTTCGGTCAGCGTCGGCCGATCCGAGCGCTCAGGACGTCACGCAGACTGACCATTCCGACAAGGCCCGTTGAGTCGACAATCGGCAGGTGTCTGAACCCCCGGCTGAGCATGAGGGTCGCGGCCTCCTCCGTGTCGAAGTCAGGGCCAGCGGTGTCGGGTTCGGCGGTCATCCAGGCCTCGACGGTCGTGTTGGAGAGGTCGGGTGCGTCAGCTGCGGCCCGCAGGACATCGCGTTCCGTGAGAATTCCCAGGATCATCCTTCCCATTACCACCACAACGGACCCGAAACCGCCCTTGACCATGACCTTTGCGGCATCTGCCATGGTGGCGTCTGGCTGGAGCGTCGCCACCCCGGTGGACATCACGTCTGACACGGTGGCCATCAGCCGGTGCCTCCGACCTCGTCCAGTTCGGGGTCGCTCCGCTCGCGGGCCGGCTCGTCAAGGTCCTGGTTCAAGAGGCGCCAGAGGGTGCCGGCCCAGACGCTGGCGTGGGGCCATTCACGCCAGAAGGTCTGGAGAACCATCGGGTCGAGTGCGTCGGTGGCCTGGGCAGGGGTGGCGGAACGCGCCAGATCCTCGAGTGCGTCGATGGCCTCCAGAAGTCGCTCCGACGGATCGGCAGCCATGAATCTCCCTTGCTTGTTGAACCCTGTACGAGAAGCCCGCTTCCGGCCTGATCGATCATTATCCCCTGAAAATGGGGGCTCTGGCAAGCGGGGTTCCGGCGCCCGGTGTCGTCAGCGGGTCAGAAAGACCTGGATCTCCACCACACCGTGGTCTTCTACGGCGATCACGATCGAGGCTGACGGAACCTCTACCCCGAAGTCGGCAAACACGATGTCGAGTGTTCCCACAACGGCTAGGACCTCCCCGACCATGTCGGCAGACAGGTCCACGGAAACCGCCTGGCTGATCCCATTCACCATGAGAGTTCCCGGTGCCGACACCTCGACTGAGGTGCCTACGTCGCCGAGATCCACTGGTCCGTCCAGGATAAACACGGCCTCGGGGTGGGTTCCGGTGTTCAGGGCCTCCTGGACCTTCGGGTCGCGAAAGGAACGGTCGGTCCGCAACCCACGCAGGTCTGCTCGAATCTCGGCCGCAACGAGGACCGTGCCATCAAGCTCAACCTCGCCGGCGACCTGGGGTGTGCGGCCGACCGCCGTGGTGCTTCCGATGCCCCGCCCCAACTCCTCGTTCACCCGAAAGCCAACGAAGGTGCTCGTGAAGTCGCTGTAGTCACCGATTGAGGTGTCGACCGTCCAGGTCCCTGTCGCGTCACCCGGGACCGTCGTGGTGGTCACTGGTGCAACAGTTGTAGGCGCTGCGGTGGTCTGGGCCGGTGCCGCTGTCGTGATGGGTGCAACAGTTGTAGGCGCTGCGGTGGTCTGGGCCGGTGCCGCTGTCGTGATGGGTGCAACAGTTGTAGGCGCTGCGGTGGTCTGGGCCGGTGCAGTTGTCGTGGTGGGCTCAGCAGTCGTGGGCGCTGCGGTGGTCTGGGCCGGTGCCGCCGACGTGGTGGACGCCTGGGCTTCTGCGGCGATCTGGGCCGCCAACCCGATATCGGGCGCCGGCGGAGCCGTGTCGCGGATCACGAACCACCAGACACCGACAGCCAGCACCACTGCTGCTGCAACAAGCAGATTCCTTCGCATCGGGGGTCTTCCTCACTGCAGGTCCACACGGCCATTGGTCCGACCTGAGCCTACGGCCGCCCGACAGGGAGCCCCCGTGGCGCTACCCGTAGGGTGCCGACATGAAGTTCGGGATCTTCTATGAACACCAGTTTCCCCGCCCCTGGGCCGAGGGCGACGAGCACCTGCTCTTCAAGAACGCACTGGACCAGGTGGAGTTGGCCGACAGGCTCGGCTTTGACCGCGTCTGGGAGGTTGAACACCACTTCCTCGAGGAGTACAGCCACAGCTCCGCCCCCGAGGTCTTCCTGGCCGCAGCCAGCCAGCGCACCACCCGCATCAGGCTCGGGCACGGCATCGTGCTGCTGCCCGCCGAGTACAACCACACGGCCCGGGTGGTCGAACGGGTCAACACCCTTGATCTGCTGTCGGACGGTCGGGTGGACTTCGGCACCGGCGAGTCCTCGTCCACCGCCGAGCTGGATGGCTTCGGTGCCGAACGTGAAACCAAGAGGGAGCAGTGGCTCGACCACATCGAGGCCGCAACCAGGATGATGGTCGAGGAGCCATTTGCCGGCTGGGACGGGCCGTGGCTGCAGATGCCTCCACGCAACATCGTGCCGAAACCCCACCAGAAGCCCCATCCTCCCCTCTGGGTGGCGTGCAGCCAGCGTGAGACCATCCAGCTGGCCGCCCGTAAGGGGATCGGTGCCCTCACCTTCGCCTTCGTCGAACCGGGTGAGGCGGAGCACTGGGTCGCCGAGTACTACGCCACCATCGCATCCGAGGAGTGTGTCCCGGCCGGCTTCGCGGTGAACGCCAACATCTCGAGCGTGCTGCCGATGATGTGCCACGAGGACGAGGCGACCGCCATCGACAGGGGCATCGACGGCGCTCACTTCTTCGGCTACTCCCTGGGGCACTTCTACGCCTTCGGCAGCCACAGCCCCGGCGTGACCGACATCTGGGCCGAATTCGAACAGAACCGCAGCGCCTTCGGCTTCGACCGTGAGACAGCGGCGCAGACCAACGTCGAGTTGAGGGCCAGGCTGGCGGGAACGCCAGCCACGATCGGCGAGGGTCTGCTGTCACTGCGCGGCGCGATCGGAACGCCCGAACAACTCCGGGTGCTCCTCCGTCAGTATGAGGCTGCCGGGATCGACGAGGTCATCTTTGTCAGCCAGGCTGGCCGCAACCGGCACGAACACATCTGCGAGTCGTTGGAACTGTTCGCTGCAGAGGTGATGCCCGAGTTCGCCGAAAGGGACCCTGACCTCACCCGCCAGAAGGAGGAACGCCTGGAACCGGCCGTTGAGGCGGCCCTGGCGAGGCGTGAGGGGCCCCGCAGCGTCGACCCTGACTACCGGATAGCGCCACCACCCGCCGTGGGCTGACTCAGCCGAACCTTCCGGTCAACAGCCAGGCCTGCCTGCCCCCCAGTTCCAGTTGCAACGACTCCGTGAGGCCGGGCCGAACCTGACGTGCCAGGTCCCTGTCGGCCACCAGGATGCCGAGGCCCCATCCGGCCAGATGCTCGTTTCCGACCCGTCCGAGGGTGGCGTAGAGGTTCCTGAGATCGTCGCCCGCTGACACGCGGCCTCCCCATGGCGGGTTGGTTATGAGGTGACCTGGTTCGCCATCGGGCTCCGGGTTCTCGAGCGCTGAGATGGGGGCATTGACGAACTGGATCCGGTCGGCCACGCCGGCCCGTTCAGCGTTGGCACGTGCCGACTCAACGGCCCCGGCATCTCTATCGGCGGCAACAATTGCGGGGTGGTCGGTTGGGGCAGGAACAGAGTCCACCTCGGCGGTGACGCTCGCCCAGGTTCCGGGCTGGAACGTAGGCCACCGCTGGAAGGTGAAGTCCCGTCCGAGCCCCGGGGCGTGCCCGGCGGCCCGGATCGCCGCCTCTATGGCGATGGTCCCGGATCCGCACATTGGATCCACAAGCGGGGTGGACGGGTCCCATCTGCATGCCAACAGGAGTCCCGCTGCCACCGACTCACGAAGTGGTGCCTTGGCCTGGTCGAGGCGCCATCCCCGCTGGTGGAGAGCAGCACCCGAGGAGTCGACGCTCACGACAAATTTGTCCTTCACAGCCCTGACAACAAGCAACTGCTCGGGCCCGTCAACCGACCCCTTGGGCAGAGCCGACTCGAACCGTTCCACGACCGCTGCGTCGTGCCACAGCATCGACCGCCGGGTGGTCACCCGCACCCTGGGCCGTGACGACCCGTCGAACCATTCTGACCAGTCGACCTCCCCCAGCCTCCGTTGAAGGTCGGCAAAGGTCCTGACCGTAAAGGTCGCCGCCCTGACGAGGACCCTCGTCGCACACCTCAGGAACATGTTCGCCGCATACAGCTGACGGGTGGTCAACTGGCACGTGACACCACCTTTCTCCGTCCGGGTACGTCGAACTCCCAGCCCAGCCAATTCGCCTGCGACAAGTTCCTCCAGACCGGGAGGACACACCACAAGTACCTCATGGGTCGCACCTCGCAGATCTGCCATACCAACACCCTGCCATCCCTGGCCCCCTTGGCTGAACCGGCGGTCAGCCTGTGGAGGTTTCCAGAAGACTCTCCCGGAGTTGCCGCTTGACGAACTTGCCGTTGGCGTTCCTGGGAAGCGGATCGGAGAGGAACCAGACGTGCTCGGGGACCTTGAACGAGGCGATCAGTTCCGCTGTGTGGGCACGCAGGTCATCAGCTGTCATCGAGGCCTCCGGGAGCAATACGATCGCCACCCCGACCGCTTCGCCGAGACGCCCGTCGGGAACAGCGAACACCGCTGCCTCGGCAACTGCCGGATGCTCGTAGATGGCGGCCTCGACCTCAGCCGAGTACACGTTCTCTCCGCCACGGAGCACCATGTCCTTTGCACGGTCGACGAGGAAGAGGAAGCCCTCGTCGTCGAGGTAGCCGATGTCGCCGGTGTCGAACCACCCGTCGACAAGGATCTCGGCGTTTGCCTCGGGCCGGTTCAGGTAGCCGCGGAACACGTTGGCTCCCCGTACCCACAGCTGGCCGGTGGCACCCGCCGGGAGGGCGGTGCCCTCCTCATCGCGGATGTGTGCCTCCATGATCGGCAGGGGCGGCCCGGCCGACTCCGGCTTGGCCAGGAACCAGTGGGCTGAGTTGACGGTGATGACACCGTTCACCTCGGTCAAGCCGTAGCCGGTGCTGGGCCTGCCCTCGAGCCGCTCCTCAATCTTGTGTACCAGGTCAGGCTGTACCGCAGCTCCGCCACCGCCGAGGTGGGCGAGGCTGCTGGTGTCCCGTATGGCGAAGTCGGGGCTGTTGATCAGCTCACGTGCCATGGTCGGGACACCAGTGAAGGTGCTCACACGTTCCCGCTCTATCAACTCGAGGGCCTTTTCGGCCGACCACCTGTACATGAGGACCAGCTTCCCGCCCGTGGCGGTAACTGGATGCAGGCAGCAGTTGCAACCGGTCACGTGGAACAGCGGTACCGCCAGCACCGATCCCGGCTCCGCCTCACCGGGTTCCTTGTCGGATCCCGACGATGGGGTTCCCGCAGCCGCTGCCTTCGCCTCGGCCACGTCGGTCGTCACCTGCCAGAAGGCCAGGTTCAACAGGTTCGAGACCGCCCCCCGGTGTGTCAGGACGGCACCCTTTGGGCGACCGGTGGTGCCCGACGTGTAGAAGATGCAGACGTCATCCTCGGGTTCAATCTGGACCTCTGGTGGCGTCGGCAGGTCGTCGGCGGCAGCCAGGGCGTTGTTCCAGTGCACGGCGTCGTCTGGAAGGTCGCCCTCGGTCCTTGCCACCACCACGTGGAGACGATCGCTACTCCTGAGACCCTCCAGGAGCGGCTCGACCCGTTCCAGACGTTCGCTGTCACAGATCAGCGCCTTGGCACCGCAGTCGGTAAGACCGAACTCCATTTCGCGCCCTGTCCACCAGGCGTTCATTCCGACCACGGCGGCACCCAGCGAGATCGTCGCCCAGTATGAGATCACCCATTCCGGGTAGTTGCGCATGGCGATGGCAACCCGGTCACCGTGCCCAATACCGTTCGCCGAGAGGTGGGCCACCAGGGCCGTGACCATTGAGTGGGCACTGGAGTAGGTGATTCGCTCGTCCTCAAAGACGATGTAGTCGTTGTCGGCGTGGGCGGCCGATGCCTGCCACAAGACCGCCATGTTCGGCGGAGCCGAGTCGTATGCCCTCGTCGGCACCCCCCGCACGTCGACCACCGACCATGCGAACGGCGCATCAGGCGCCGTCATCTCAGCCCAGGCGTCTCTTAGGTGCTGGTGCAACTCATCCCTCCCCGATACAGGAAAGCCGACCCTAGACCGACCTCTCGACCGGGCACACAGCGGGTGCGGCCCAGTCGATGACTCAGTTGTTCCGGATGGTCATACCCCCGTCGACCATGAGGGTGTGCCCCGTGATGTAACTGGACGCCGGTAGGACCAGGTGGAGGATGGCGTGGGCCACCTCCTCGGGGTCGCCGTAGCGCCCGACAGCAGTCCGGCGGCGTGCGAATCGGGCCTTGGCCTCGTCGGGGATGGGCGATGTCAGGTCCGTGTTGATGGGACCGGGACAGACGGTATTGACCGTAATGCCGGCCTCACCCAACTCGATCGCCAAGGAACGTGTCAGGCCCAGCACCCCGTGCTTGGCGGCCGTGTAGGGAGACATGCCGGCCGAACCACCTACGCCCTCGGTTGAGGACACGTTCACGATCCTGCCGGCGGATGATCCACGCAGATGGGGAAGACATGCACGGATCATGAGCGCCTGGGCTGTGAGCATCACGTCAATTGCCCTCTGCCAAGCCACCTCGAAACACTCGCCGTCAATGACCCCTCCGGCAGCCATCCCAGCGTTGTTGACAAGGATGTCCAGGCGTTCACCCCAGTCGGACGCCTCGTCCACAACGGAACCGATCACCGAGGAGTCTGAGACGTCCAGTTCCCATGCACGGGCGCGACCTCCAGCGGCGGCTATCTCCTCAGCCACGCGGGCGGCCCTGTCGTAGGAGACGTCGGTCACCGCCACGCCCACCCCCTCATCGGCGAACAGGTGGGCTGTGGCGCGTCCGATTCCCGAGCCAGCACCGGTCACAAGGGCTGCATGTCCTTCAACCGAACGACTCAGCGAGGTCAGGCGTGACACGGCCAACCCAAGGTACGCGTTCTGGATCCCATCGGAGGAGCATCGCATCCAGGCCGGCCGTGTCTCCAACCGGAACCGATGTAGGCCGACAGGCTGCACGCCTGACAGGTGCACTTCGTAGGCTCTGACGATGGTCCACCCCATGGGAATACTCCACGCGATGTCGCGCGAGCGGCCCGCCGGTGGCGCCATCGGCCCGGTAACCAGGCGCCGGGTCTGGGGCTACGCCAGGCCGTACCGGACCATGGTTGTCGGTTTTCTCGTCACGGTGGTCGCTTCATCGCTGCTGGGTGTGGTCCCGCCGCTGCTCTTCAGGGAGATCATCGACGGTGCCATTGCAAACGGAGACCGCGGCTACCTGACCCTCCTGGGCCTGCTTATTGTGGTAGCCGCGCTTACCCGGGCTCTCCTTTCCTTCGTCGAGCGGTGGTTCTCGGCGACGGTCGGAGAGGGCCTCATCTACGACCTCCGCCTGGAGTTGTTCGACCATGTGCAGCGCCTGCCGATCTCATTCTTCACCAGAACCCAGACCGGAGCCCTGGTCAGCCGCCTCAACAACGACGTGATCGGGGCCCAGCGGGCGCTCACCGGAACTCTGGGCACGGTGGTTGCCAACTCGATCACCGCTGCGACGACCCTGGCGACGATGTTCGTTCTGGAGTGGCGCATAACCCTGATGGCCATGACGCTGCTTCCCCTTTTCGTTCTACCGGCTCGACGTGTCGGTCAGAAGGTGGCCGAGATCACACGCGAGGGCATGGATCTGAACGCCTCCATGAACGCCACGATGACCGAGCGCTTCAATGTTGCCGGGGCGCAGCTGGTGAAGTTGTTCGGCCGCCATGACGAGGAGCGCGACGACTTCGGGGTGAGCGTGGGTCGGGTCCGCGATATCGGAATTCTGAACGCCATGTACGGCCGTGCCTTCGTCATTGCCCTGACCCTTCTGGGCGCACTAGGTACGGCAGCCGTCTACTGGGTAGGCGGTTCGCTTGCCATCAGCGGAACCCTGACCATCGGAACCCTGGCATCCATGGGGGTTCTGGTGACCCAGCTCTACCTGCCCCTGGCGCAGCTCACGAACGCCCGTGTCGATGTCATGTCGGCCTTCGTGTCCTTCGAGAGGGTCTTTGAGGTGCTCGACACCCGGAACCCCATTGCCGACGCTCCCGATGCAGTGGCCCTCGAACCGGTGGAGGGCGTACTCAGGTTCGAGGGGGTCTCCTTCGCCTACCCGACCGACGACTCCGCTTCGGTGTCGTCGCTGGAGGCTGGAGGGTCGGCTGAGGAACCGGGACGGACCGTTCTCCACGGCATCAATCTGACAGTCGATCCGGGCCAGATGCTGGCCATCGTCGGGCCAACCGGTTCCGGCAAGAGCACCTTGGCGTCGCTCATTCCACGCCTCTATGACGTGACCGGCGGAGCAGTAACCGTCGATGGACACGACATCAGGTCTCTCAGGCTGGACCAGCTGCGCTCGCAGATAGGGGTGGTCACTCAGGACCCCCACCTGTTTCACGAGACCGTGGGTCAGAACCTCAGGTATGCCCGCCCCGCTGCGACCGCCGCAGAGATGGACGAGGCCTGCGCTGCGGCCCGCATCCTCGAGGTGATCCGTCAACTACCCGATGGCTACGACACCATCGTCGGTGAGCGCGGCTACCGCCTCTCTGGTGGCGAGAAGCAGCGTCTGGCGATTGCCAGGCTGCTGTTGAAAGACCCCCGCATCGTCGTTCTGGACGAGGCCACCAGCCATCTGGACACCGAGAGTGAGGCGCTTGTCCAGGCGGCCCTGTCTGATGCGCTGGCCGGCCGTACGTCGATCGTCATCGCCCACAGGCTGTCCACTATCGTCGAGGCTGACGAGGTGATCGTGTTGGACGAGGGCCGGATCGTGGAGCGCGGCAGACACAGGGACCTGCGAGAGGCCGGCGGCCTCTACGCCGACCTGTGGGAGACCCTGGTTCGGGCCGAGCAGAACACCTGATGTGGAACGGAGAGACATGACACCGATAGTCATCCTGGCTGGGGCCAGAACCCCGATTGGTCGCCTCAACGGTGGCCTTGCGAACCTGACAGCCACGGATCTGGGTGCTGTGGCGATCACAGCAGCCCTGGAACGGTCCGGCCTGGTTGGCGACGACGTTGACTTCGCCTACATGGGAAACGTGATCTCGGCCGGCGTGGGCCAGGTGCCGGCAAGGCGGGCCACAAGCGATGCCGGCATTCCGCTGACCACCCCGTCAACTCTCCTGAACCGTGCGTGCCTGTCGGGGATGCACGCAATCCATCTTGCCAGTCAGATGATCCGCCTTGGTGAGGCCGAGGTAGTTGTTGCCGGTGGCATGGAGTCGATGACCAACGCACCCCACCTGTTGATGGGGTCGCGGCGGGGCTTTCGCATCGGCGACGCCGCCCTGGTTGACTCGATGATGGCCGACGGCCTGACCTGCACGATCGAGCACTGTGCAATGGGTGAGGCGACAGAACGCCACGCGGCCGAGATGGGCATGCTCCGTGGGCCCCAGGATGAGTTGGCGGTGCGTTCACACGAGTTGGCTGCAATAGCCCGGGCTGATGGCCTCCTGGCCGACGAGATTGTGTCCGTCCAGGTTCCCCAGCGCCGGGGCGAGCCGGTAGTGGTGGCCGACGATGAGGGGATCCGCCCGGGCGTCGATGCCTCGTCCCTCGGGAAGCTGGCACCCGCCTTCGCCGCAGACGGAAACATTACCGCCGGTAATGCCTCCCAGATCTCCGATGGTGGGGCAGCCGTTGTGGTCACCACGATGGAGCGTGCCGAGGCACTCGGGGTGGAGCCCCTTGCCGAGGTCGTCTCCCATGGGCAGGTTGCAGGCCCCGATACCAGCCTCCTGCACCAGCCCAGCAACGCGATCAACCTGGCCCTGGAGCATGCCGGGATTCAGGTGGGCGACCTTGACCTGTTCGAGATCAACGAGGCGTTCGCCGCCGTGGCCCTGGCCTCGATTGATGCCCTGGGTGTGCCACACGACATCGTCAACGTGAACGGAGGCGCCATCGCCCTCGGCCACCCGATCGGCATGTCGGGCACCCGCATCGCCCTCACCCTCGCCTATGAGTTGAAGCGCCGGGGTGGAGGCCACGGGGCTGCAGGCCTGTGTGGAGGCGGCGGTCAGGGAGAGGCCCTCGTGATTCGGGTCGGGGCCTGAGAAGCGAACCATGGGCCTCTCAATCCGCGCCGTCAAGGCAGCCGACCTTCCTGCCGTCGAGTCACTATGGGAGGAAGCTGGCATGACCTCCTACGCCTCGTCTGACGACATTGCCGGGGAGATCACCTCCAAGCTCGAGCGCGACCCCGAGCTCTTCCTCGTCGGCGACTTGGATGGCACCGTGGTGGCGACCGTCATGGGCACGTGGGACGGCCACAGAGGTCGAATCAAACGCCTTGCGGTTACGGCAGCCCACCGTCGAGGCGGACTGGGCGCCGAGATGATCGACGAGTTGGAGAAACGGTTTGTCGAAACGGGCATCACGAAGCTGAGGCTGGAGGTCTGGGCCGACAACGTCGGAGGGCTCACGTTCTGGGCAGAGCGGGGCTACGAACTACAACCCGACATCAGGTACTTCGTCCGCAACCTGGACGACAGCAGCGACCCCTGCTGAGACCGTTCCCGATAGTCAGGCCGGGCCGGGAAGGTGGCAGGCCACGAAGTGGTCGGGACCCATCTCCCGCATCACCGGCTCCGCGGATGCACACAGTTCGGTCACCCGCGGGCACCTGGTCCTGAACCGACAGCCAGACGGCGGGTTGATGGGCGACGGGACTTCGTCTCCGATCGCAGCCTCGGATGCGTCCACGACCGTTGAGGGTTCAGGGGCCGAAGCCAGCAGCACCCGGGTGTAGGGGTGGGCGGGCTCTGAAAAGAGAGAGTCCGAGTTGCCGATCTCACAGACCTTGCCCAGGTACATGACGACGACACGGTCGCTCACGTTCCTCACGACTGTGAGGTCATGACTGATGAACACCAGGGTCAGGCCGAAACGTTCCTTCATCTCCTCCAAGATGTTCAGGACCTGCGCCTGGACCGAGACGTCCAGTGCTGAAACGGGCTCGTCACAGATGAGGATCTCAGGGTCGATGGCGAGAGCCCTGGCGATTGAGATGCGCTGGCACTGACCGCCGGAGAATTCATGGGGTCGCCGGGAGGCGGCAACGACAGGGTCGAGGCCGACGGCCCTCAGAACCTCGTCGACCCTCGCATCCACGTCCACATCAGGGTGCTGGTCCTGCCAGATGGTGAGGCCCTCGCCGATGATGTCCCTGACCCGTCTGCGCGGGTTCAACGACGAGATGGGGTCCTGGAAGATCATCTGGACCCGTGGCCTGACAGAGCGGAGGGCTTCGCCCTCAATGCCAGTCAGTTCCACCTGACCGTCTGTCCCCGGGTCGAGCGTGACGGTTCCCGAGGTGGGTCTTGGTAACTGAACGAGGGCCCTGGCTGTCGTGGACTTTCCACAACCGGATTCACCCACGATTCCCAGGGTCTCACCACGGCAGACGTCGAAGCTGACGTCTGACACGGCGTGTACCACCTGGTTGCGTCCTGCAGGGAACTCCATGACCAGGCTCTCGACGCGCAGAACCACCTCGTCGGAGTCCCTCATCTGGATCGCTCCGCTGCCTGCCATCAGGTCTTCTCCCCAACTGCTGTGGCGAACGTGCCCATATCCAGGCCGGCCGGGGTCACACCGGTCTCGTGGTTGGCCGCATGGGCGGCTGCGCCTGCGTCCGTTCCGACCGGGGCATGGCAGGCGCAGGCGTGACCTTGACGGTGCTGTTCAAGGCTGGGCTGATCGATCAGGCATGAGGCTGAGCAGTACCGGCAGCGCTCTGCGAACGGGCACCCCTGTCCGAGGTCGACTGCGTCAGGTGGACTCCCGGGGATCGGGACCAGGCGGGAGTGGCTGGCCATGTCTACCCGGGGAATGGTCTCGAGCAATGCCTCGGTGTAGGGGTGGCGCATCTCCGAGAAGAGGGTGGCCGTATCGGCCTGCTCCATGGTGCGACCGGCGTACATCACCATGATCTGGTCGGCGCGACCCTTCACCACCCCGAGGTCATGGGTGATGAGGATCATCGCCATTCCACGCTCCTCGCGGAGTTCGTCCAGCAGATCCAGGATGTGTTTCTGTACGGTCACGTCAAGGGCGGTGGTCGGCTCGTCGGCGATCAGGAGTCGGGGGCTGCAGGCCAGAGCCATGGCTATGACAACCCTTTGGCGCAACCCACCGGAGAGTTCGTGCGGATACTGGGTGAGGCGCTTCTTCGACTCGGGTACTCCGACCTGTTGAAGGAGGTCGCCGGCGTCGTCACGGGCCTCCCTACGGGACCTCTTGAGGTGCACGCGGAGGGACTCCGCAATCTGCTCACCGACCTTCTTGACAGGGTTCAGAGACGTCATCGGGTCCTGGAAGACCATGGTCATCTCCACGCCCCAGAAGTGGCGCTCCCGCTCAGCTGCCATGGCCCGCACATCGCGGCCGTCAAACATCACCGATCCCTCGACCCGCGCATAGGACGGCAGCAGGTTCATGAGGGTCTTGGCTGTAACGGACTTGCCCGAACCGGATTCACCCACAATTCCCAGGGTCTGTCCCTCTGCCAGGTCAAAGGACACCCCGTCGACGGCCCGGAGGAGCCCGCGCTCCGTCGCGAACCCCACCTGGAGGTCTGTTACGGACAGCAGAGGCGTTGCCATCTCAGGCGGCTCCGATTCCGAGTTCTCGTACGTCGAAGTACTCACGCAGCCGGTCTCCGGCGAAGTTGAGGGCAAGGACCGTCACGAACATGGCTCCGATCGGGAACATCGCCACCCACGGTCCTTCCCGCAGGGTGCGCGGCGACGACCCCAGGACGATCATCTTTCCCCAGGAGAAGCCCTCCTCGACCGACAGGCCCAGGAAGGCCAGGCCGCCCTCAGCCACGATCGTGATGGCCATGCCCAGCAGGGTCAGGGCGCCCATCGGAATGAGCACGTTGGGCAGCAGTTCGCGGACCATGATGCGACGGTCGGTGGCGCCCAGAACACGGGCAGCGGCCACAAACTCACGCTCGGAATAGGCCAGGGTGGTGGCGCGGGAGAGACGTGCAATCGGGGCTATTGCCACAATCCCGAGGGTCATGGCGACTATCGGAAGGGTCTGTCCTGCCAGGCCGACGATGAGCAACGCCAGGACCAGGCCGGGATAGGCCAGCAGAACGAATACCGAAAAGGAGATGATGCGGTCCACGATCCCCCTGAAGTAACCGGCGATCATGCCGAGTGTTCCTCCTACGCAGATGCCGAGGAGGACCGAAAAGAAGCCGACAATCAGGGACACCCGTGCACCCCAGATAGTCCTGGCGAACATGTCACGGCCATTGTTGTCAGTACCGAACCAGTTGCTCCACCCGGGCCCGTCCATACGGCCCCCCACGCCGGTCTCGTTCGGGTCGGCAATTGGAAGCCACGGTGCCAGCGCCGCTGCAGCCACGATGATGATGATCCACGCCGCTGCGATCCAGAACCCGAAGCCGAGGCGTCGGGCCACCACAACTCCGAACTGCTCTGCCGGATCTACCTGTGGCGGTGTGTCCATCCCCGCAAGGCTGCCTCGGCCCATCTGGCCGGCTGGTTCAGGACTCACGACGCACCCTGGGATCCAGGTAGGAGTAGGCGAGATCCACCGCGAAGTTGATTATCACGAATCCCGTGGCGATCACAACGGTGGCTCCCAGCACCACCGGGTAGTCGTCTCGGATCGAGGCCTCCACCAGCGCCCTGCCGAGTCCCGGGATCGAGAAGACCTGTTCCACGATCAACGCCCCTCCTATCAGTGCAGCGGTGTTCAGCCCGAACACCGTCACCATCGAGAACAGGGAGGGCCGTAGGGCGTGTCGGAACATGATCCAACGGTTCGAGAGGCCCTTGGCCTTTGCCATCACCACGAAGTCCTCCTGGAGGGTGGTGATGAGGTCTGTCCGTAGGAGTCGAAAGTAGGTTGCTGCCAGGGGCATGCCCAGGGTCAGCGCAGGAAGCACCAGCGACTTCAGCCTCAGGGCAAGGTTGTCGTCCTCGAAGCGGCTCGGGAAGATCTGCCACTTCACGACGAAGAAGTAGAACAGGATCACACCGAGAGCGAAGTTGGGTAGTGCCAGCATCCCGAAAGCACCAATGGTCGACGCCCGGTCCATTGCCCGGTTGGCCCGGTAGGCGGCGGCTATCGCCCAGGGAACAGACAGGGCTACGGCGAACACCTCGGCCATGCCCATCAGCAACAGGGACTTGGGAAGGCGGTCCGCCAGGACCGTGCTCACAGGCATCCGATTCTTGAATGACGTGCCGAAGTCGCCCCGTATCAGGTCCCCCACCCAGCGTCCGTACCTGATCGGAAGCGGTTCGTTCAGGTGGAACTCCTCTCTGGCTTCGGCGACGACGGCACAGTCGCCGAGAGTGGTGCCTCCCTGGCCGGAGATGTCTTCTATCTCACCAGCCTCGACCGCATCACAGTCGACTGCAGCTACGAACCCGACCACGTTGAAGAGGGGGTCGCCCAGGGTGTTCATGGCCGTGAAGGCCAGGAACGTGACCGCCAGGACGACGGCAACCAACTGCGCCAGTCGGCGCGCCAGGACGATCACGACATTCCCTGGTTCGAAGAACCCTGGTCTGCGTGGTCGTCCCGGCGGCCTCTGTCAAATCCCCTGTTCCCTACTCGACCTTGTCCAGCTGTGAGTAGTAGTCGGTGTAGCCGGAGTAGTTGCACCTGGGCACCGAGCCATCCGGGAAGCGATAGTCGCAGATACCCGCAACATCGGGCGAATAGGCGTGTGACCACATGGTGTGGTTGAACATGAGGTAGGCGTAGTCCGCGTTGATCATCTCGGCCACCTGTTGCCAGAGGCCGATCCTCTCATCCTGGTTGCTGCTCCCCCGGGCCTGGTACATCAGTGCATCCCGTTCCTCATCACAGAGCCGTGGCCAGTTCAGGGACACGAACCCGACGGCGGTGCAGTTCAGCCAGGTGACGTCTCCATCGGGGTTGGCGATTCCCATCTGGCGCCATGTCACGAAGTCGTACTGGCCGAAAGCCACCTCGTTGATGTGGGCATCCTGGGGCTTCATGTCCTTGGTGACGTTGAAGTGGTCACTCCAGCCCTCGCTCAAAATGTCGTAGATGCGCTCCTGGATAACCGACGGGCCGGAGTACTGGAACTCCATGTTGATGCGACCGTCTGCGCAGTTGTCGGGGAACTCGGTGCAGTACTCCGCCACCAGCGGGGTGGCCTGGTCTAGCACGTCGTGTGCCTGCTCCACATTCGGGTTGTGGTACGGCGACTCGGGCGGGAACCATGAGTCTGCCGGCCTCAACACACCCTGGCCGATGAACTCCATGTAGTCGTCAAGGGGTGCAGAAAAGGCCAGTGCCTTTCGGGCCCTGATGTCGTTGAAGGGGACCTTGGAAGTGTTCAACATGCCGAAGCCCTCCTCACCGCCGTCCTCCTCGTAGAGGACCACATCGCCGCTGAACTCCAGGTCGCGCAGCGCCAGAATGGCATCGACGTTGGATGTGCTCATTATGTCGATGTCACCCACCGCCATCGCGTCGGCAGCGAGGACAGTGTCGGTGTAGACGTAGACCTCGATCGCTGCAGGGATCACCTCGCCACCCCAGTAGTCGTCGTTCCGCTCGAACCGGGTCATGAAGTCCTGCTCGCGGCTGGCGAACCTGAACGGACCGGTACCTACGGGAGCCTGGTTCAGGGACTGGTCCGAGATGGTGGCCATCATGTACTCAAGGGACGGAATCAAGCCCAACTGGGTCGAAAGATAGATCGGGAAATCCACATGGGGCCGTTGGAGGTTGAAGCGCACCGTCATGTCGTCGACCAGTTCTACGGCGCCCTGTGGGATGAAGATGGGCCGAAAGGCCAGCGAGATGAGCGGGTCCTTGAGCTGCTGGTTGATGGCATAGACAACCGCCTCACCGGTCAGCATCGTCCCGTCGTGGAACTTCACGTTCTCACGGATCTTGAAGTCCCATGTCATGTAGTCGTCGCTGACGGTCCATGACTCGGCCAGACCAGGCGCCAACACACAACCACAGGGATCCTCGGTCACGTAGACGAGTGGGTCGTAGACGGCCCTTGCCATTTGGTAGGCGGAAACAGCGAACCTGTTCACGGTCGGGTTGAGGCCATCGGTGTCGGCCTCAACAGCCACCCTGATGACAGCACCTTCAAGCGGTGCAGCGGTCGTCGTGGGCGCAGGTGCGGCTGTCTCGTATTCGGGAAAGCTGATGGAGGTGTCGATGAACTCGTTGGTCATGATGTCACTGACTGACAGGCCGGCCTCGAAGTCCATGCCCGCAGCAGCGATCTTGTCGATCACGGTCTGGATGCGGTCAGCATCCATGTTGCCGACAATCCCATCAGGTCCGTTACCTACAAGACCCAGATCCCTCTGAGCCTGAACAGAAAACGCTGCCAGATCCATGTCATAGACCCAGAAATCCTCAAACAGGGTTACAGCATCAACAATCATCGCGTTGGCACGCTCAGGAGCAGCGTCGTAGTCCACAACAGACTGCTGGATCACAGGAACAATCAACTCCAGACAACCCCTCAGGTCCTCAAGGTCACCGGGGCGGATACCAACCGTCTGGGAATACACCTGGAAACCGGCATCGTGGAGCAACTCAAAGGCAACAGCCTTGCCGTACTCCTCAAAGACATGCTCGTACTGGAACGGCTCAGCAGAAGCAAACCCCTGCTGGGCAATCGTCTGATCAGCCACAAACCGAGCCGGAGACCCGTCATAGGAAGGATCAACCTGGTCAGCAGACCAGATGCCCTCAGCCACAAACACATCAGCAAACGTTCCACCACCAAACACATTGATCGTGATCCCCTCAGAGCCCAGATCAGCCAAAGACCTCACATTGGGATGCGCATCGGTATCCCACATCACCATCTGCGGGTTCTTCTCCAAAGGAGCCACAACAGACAACATCGGAGCATCCGAATACTCCAAGACCTGTTGATCAGTGGACCGATACCCAAGATGAATCGAATCATCGGTGTACATGTACGAAGACACCGGAGCCCAACCAATAGCAGGACCACCAGTACGCACCTCAATGTCAATACCCAAAGGTGCACCACCCAACTGACCAGGACCACTCACAACCTTGTTGTCAGCATCAACCGAATAGCCATCACCAATCATCTGGTACATCGGCCCATGCTCAGCCTCAGGAAACCAGTCAGTCTGAATCACCAACGGCGAAGGACAAACAGCAGCCAAACCACTCGCGGGCACCGTGATCGGCGTCGCTGTCGTCGCTGGAGCGGTCGGAGCCGCCGTCGTAGCCGGAGTCGCCGGAGCCGCCGCCGTGGTTGCCGGAGCGGCTGCAGTGGTTGCAGCCGGAGCCGCCTCTTCAGCCGCATCGGAGCCACAGGCCCCGGCTATCAGCGTGAAGGCCACGCCCAGCGCAAGCAGAACACGTCCGTTTCGACGCATTGTCATTTCCCTTCAGTTGGGTATCGGTGTAGGCGCACGGTCAGGACCGGGCAGCATTGGAATGCGTCATCATCGCCCACTGGGGCGGGAACGGCAAACTCAGGCCCTACCCGGCCACCGCTACCAGTGGGTGATGGCATGCCACGAAATGCTCGTCGTCAACGGCACGCATCTTCGGTTCCTCGGCGCTGCACACGTCGGTAGCCCGGTCGCACCTGGTCCGGAAGCGACACCCCGATGGTGGGTTGATGGGTGACGGCAACTCGCCGTCATCGACGAGGCTCTCATCGATCTCCACGGTGGGATCAGGTTTGGGGACCGACCCCAGGAGCAGGTCCGTGTAGGGGTGTGCCGCCTCGGCATACAGGGTGTCTGGACCTGCCACCTCACAGAGCTTGCCCAGGTACATGACCGCAACGCGGTCGCTGATGTTCTTCACCACAGCCAGATCGTGTGCAATAAACACCATGGTCAGGCCGTATTCGGCCTTGAGATCCTCGAGCAGGTTCAGGATCTGTGCCTGGACGCTCACGTCCAGGGCACTCACGGGCTCATCGCAGATCAACAGGTCAGGTCCGACCACGAGGCTCCGGGCAATGGAGATGCGTTGGCACTGCCCTCCGGAGAACTCGTGGGGTCGCTTGTCACGTGCCGCGTCGGGGTCGACACCGACGGCGTCGAGCATCCGGTCAACGATGGCCTTCTGCTCATCCGCATCGGAGGGGCCCCAGACCCGAAGGGGCTCGGCCACGATCTCTCCGACCGTGCGCCTCGGGTTCAGTGACGAGATCGGATCCTGGAAGATCATCTGGATATGGGTTCGCCTCTGTCGGATCTCCTCGTCAGAGAGGTCAGCAAGGTCGACTCCCCTGAACACGACACTTCCAGAGGTTGGTCGCGGCAGCTGGATGATCGCCCGACCGGTTGTGGACTTTCCGCAGCCCGACTCGCCTACTAGCCCGAGGGTCTCCCCGGACCTGATGTCGAAGCTGATGCCGCTGACGGCCTTGACGGTCCTGCCGCGTCCGCAAGGAAACTCGACAACCAGGTCCTCGACGCTGACGAGCACGTCCTCACCGGTGCGGAGATGGGCCTTCCCGGTACCAGCCATCAGCCATCCACCCCACCGGTAGATGATGGGGCGGCCGAGATGTCGACCGCCACCGCCTGTTGCAGGCCGGCCGCCAGGTTCTTCTCAAAGGCCGCCCTGGCCTCTGGCGAGCCAACGGGGGTCCAACAGGCCAGGCGGTGTGCCGGGTCGTCGGTCTCCACCAGCGGTGGTTCCTCGTTGACGCACTGGTCCTGGACATAGGGGCACCGTGGGCTGAAGGCACAGCCGCTCGGCGGGTCGATCAGGTCCGGTGGTCGACCCGTGATGGCAGCCAGCCTCGTGTGGCTGGGGAGGCTCGTCCGGGGAATCGACCGCATCAGCGCCTCCGAATAGGGGTGGCGCATGTCGGCGAAGAGCGACGCCGTTGGTGCGTGCTCGACCACGGTGCCGGCGTACATGACCATGGTGTCGTCGGTGCGGCCCGCGACGACCCCCAGGTCGTGGGTAACCAGCACCATGGCCATTTCACGGTCGGTCTGCTCCCGGCTGAGCAGGTTCAGAATCTGATGCTGGACAGTCACGTCCAGTGCCGTGGTCGGCTCGTCGGCGAAGAGCAGCGACGGCTCGCAGGCCAGGGCGACGGCAATACAGACGCGCTGGCGCATTCCTCCAGACAGTTCGTGCGGAAAGGACCGCAGCCTGGTCTCGGGATCGGGGATGCGGACCTCCCGAAGCAGGTCGACGGCCGCCTGCCGGGCCTCGGCCCGGTTCAGGTTCAGGTGCCTGCAGAGATGCTCGGTGACCTGCCTCTGGACCCGCACCAGAGGGTTCAACGAGGTCATCGGATCCTGGAACACCATGGCCATCTCGGTACCCCAGAGCTCGCGCATCTCACCAGGCGACCTCGTCAGCACATCGCTTCCGTTGAAGGCTGCGGTTCCGGTGGTGGTCACGTTGCTGCCCAGGTTGAGGCGCATAATCGACCTTGCCAGGACGGTCTTGCCCGAGCCGCTCTCTCCCACGATGCCGAGCGTCCTGCCCTGCTCCAGGCTGAAACTGACACCCCTTACCGCCTTCACGTCGCCGGCTGGGATGGTGAACGTGGTTCGAAGGTCATCCACCTCCAGGAGCGGACTGCCCGCCACGTTGTCAGCCATCAGAGCGCCGCCGATCGGACCGAACGCAGCCTTCGCAGCCAGTCACCCACGTTGTTCAGCGAGTACACGGTGAACACCAGGGCGAGGGACGGCCAGATGGCGGGCCACACGTTTATCTGCAGGTCCACGCGGGCTGCGTTGACCATCGTTCCCCATGACGAGGTCGGCGGTTCCACGCTCAGGCCGAGGAAGGCCAGCGCACCCTCGAGCAGGATGATGACGGCGGCGTTGACCATTGCGTAGGCCAGCAGGGTCGGCAACACGTTCGGGATGACCTCGCGGAACAGGATCGATCGCTTCCTGGTTCCGATCGCCCGCGCTGCCGTGACGAACTCCCTTCGGCTGATGGAGAGGGCGTTGGCCCTGGCGACCCTGGTGTAGGGGGGAATGCTGAGGAAGCCGATCACGGTGGCTATGACAACGAGATCACGCCTACCGAGCAGGGTGACGACGGTGAGGAGCAGCACCAGCCCGGGAAAGGCAAGGATCACATCGACGACTGCCATCACGGCCGAATCGGTCCTTCCGCGAACGAACCCGACAAGCGAACCGAAGAAGCCACCGAACACGACCCCCATGAACACTGCTGCAAGGGCCACCGTGAGCGATACCCGGGCGCCGTAGACGATCCGGGCAAGGATGTCGCGGCTGTTGTTGTCGGTTCCCAGGAAGTGGGTGAGGCTCGGACTCTCGTTGGTGGCCCCGTCACCGAACAGGAACCCCTGGTAGTTGGGGTCTGCAAGGCCGGGTATGAGGTCGGCGAACACGGCTGCGCCCACAATCACGATCAGCCAGGATGCGCAGAAGCGCGTGGTCCAGGGCATCTTGGAGACGAACCGCCTGATCCAGGGTCGCCTTGCCGCCTCGGTGGGCGCTGCCGGGTCGAGTGCCGTGTCCACCTCAGTCGGCCTTCCTGATCCGGGGGTCGACCACCAGGTAGACGAGGTCCACGAGGGTGTTCACGACCACGTAGACCATCGCCACGAACACGGTGATCCCCTGGACCATCATGAAGTCCCGCTGGAAAATTGCGTCCAGGAGGCGCTTTCCGAGGCCCGGCAGGGCGAAGAGGAACTCCACCACAACCGTTCCACCGAGCAGCAGGCCGATGTTGAGGCCAACCACGGTGATGAGCGTCAGGGAACTTGGCCGCAGGGCGTGCCTGAAGAGGATGAAGCCGTCCCTGAGGCCCTTGGACCTGGCCGAGAGTATGTAGTCCTCCTTGAGTGTCGTCACCAGGTCTGAGCGGACGACCCGGGTGTAGACGGCAACCTCTATGACAGAAAGGGAGAGGGCCGGCAGCGTCACCGTCATCAGGTTGCCGGAAATGCTGTTTGAGATGCGTGTCCAGCCGGTTGCCGGGAACCATCCCAGCTTCATTGCAAATACGTAGATGAAGAGCAGGCCAGCCACGAATCCGGGCACGCTGAGCGCGAACTGTGCGCCCCCTGAGATGAACTGATCCAGTCTGGAGCCCTCTCGGTAGGCGCTCATAACCCCGAGTGGTACGGCCAACAGCACCGAGAAGATCACGGTCACGATCATCAGCTCACCGGTGACCGGTATGCGGTGGGCGATCTCGCTACTCACTGCCCGCGAGGTCACGATCGAGTCGCCGAGGTCACCTCGGACGGCGTCGCCCAGCCACTTGCCGTATCGCACCAGCATCGGATCGTCGAGGCCCCACTCGGCCCTCACCTGGGCCACGTACTCCTGGTCCTGTTGGGCCTCGATCGGGATGAGAGCGTTGATGGCGTCACCCGGCAGCAGGTTCACCAGAAGAAAGGTCAGGAACGAGACGGCCAGCAGCGTGGCCACCAGCCTCACCAGACGTGTCGCTATGAAGGAGCCCAAGGCAGCCGATTCTCACGGTCGGGGCCGGACCATGACCCTCCACCCTGAGGGCCCCCCGGCGGGAGCGGATATGAAGTTGTACCGCCCTGGTGGGGCGGAGCCGTGGCCCCGCCCCACCTGAGGCGTATCAGAATGCCCTACGGCCTAGTTGTTCAACCAGACCTGGTGCCAGCGCCCCTCGGCGTTGGGGTGTCCGATGCCGAGCTGACCGTCCACCGTGGTCCAGTTGTCGAGCCCAACGATGCCATTGGCAACCGCTATCAGGGTCGCCGTCGAGCCCGAGTACCACATCGGCATGTCTCGTGCGCCGATGAGGCCGACAATCTCGTACAACTCCTTACGACGGACGAAGTCATCGGTCGTGATCGCCTCGGCAAGTGCAGCCGATGCCTCGTCATCGGAGTAGTTGGAGAAGTTCAGCGGCGACATCTGCCACGGGGCATAGGCATCGCCCAGGGCCACCGATGGGTCATCCTCACTACCCCAGCGCCAGCAGTGCGCTCCGTGGTCTCCCATGAAGCCGTTGCCCATTCCGAGGGCCGTGTTTATGTGGGTGGCCTGGTCGGTGTTGAGCAGGTTCACGTTGACCATCTCGGTTCCGGTCCAGAGTTGTTCCAGCACCGACATTGCGGCGATGAGCGTCGGGTCCGGTGGGCAGGACAGGTCAACGTCGATCTTCTCACCGACAGCCTTGCCGTCGGACCGCTCAGGATCGTCCAGGTACTCCTGGATGAGCGCCTTGCCGGCTTCGTAGTCGAAGTGCGGGTAGGCGTCGTACACGGCCTGTGACCACCACGGGCTGTCCGTGGAGAAGAACTGGGTAGCCGGACCCGAGATCCCCTTGCCGCCGAGCGCCTCGATAACGGCCAACTGGTTGTTTGCCAGGCTCAGGCCACGACGGACGCGCACGTCGTCGTACGGTGCAAGCAGCACGTTGAACATACCGCCACCGGCGTTGTTGCCCTGGAACTCGTAGAGGGTGATGCCCTCTGACTCGCGGGCGTCACGGATGGTCGCCTGCCTGAGGCTCTGCATGGCCGTCACGGTGCCCGAGGTCAACGAGGCCAGCCTCGTTGTCTCATCGGGTATCGGGCGCACGGCGAAGCTGTCCAGGTACGGCAGGGGCCGTCCCCACATGTCCTTTTGCCAGTAGTTCGGGTTCCTCGTGAACACCGTCTCGTTGTCGATGTCACGTGACTCGATCACGAACGGGCCGGTACCGACCGGAGCGATGCTGAAGGCATCGGTGTCGGCCGCAGCCGCACCCGACTCGAACGCCATCCCGAGGGGCGCACGTGCCAGGTAGCTCGGGAACGCCGAGTTGGTCTTCGACAGCGTGTAGACGACCTCGAGGTCACCGGTCGCCTCGACCGCAGTCAGACCCGTTGCAGCGATATGACCCGCAGCTGCTGCTCCACCCTGCTGGATGGCCCACATGTCCACGAGGGACTGGGCGTTGAACGCACTGCCGTCGTGGAACCTGACACCGCTCCGCAGCGACACCGTCCAGACCGTGAAGTCATCGTTGGCGGAGGCGCCGGCCGCCAGGTTCGGCACATAGGAGCCCACCTCGTTCTGCTCGAACAGCTTGTCGAACACGGCGATCATCATGTTGTAGCAGGGTGACGAGCATGAATCCTCCCAGGGACGCAGGCCGGTGGCCTCTGCCTCGACTCCGATTGTCACCGAGCCGCCATAGGTGGGCTTTTCGGCACCGGCGACGATGTCGCCGACCTGGGTTGCGGCCAGGGGTGCGTACTCGTAGACCACGTTGGCTGTTGAGGCCTCGTAGTCGGCGGTGTCGATGTTTTGGATGACTGTGATCTTCGATGACGAACAGTCGCCGTAGGCGTCACAGGCCATTGTTCCGAT